>SAMEA3663296__coassemble_327_pt1 | contig 21268 bp, 17 predicted proteins | sample SAMEA3663296__metabat2_high_PE_002 | metagenome-assembled genome bin SAMEA3663296 (sample SAMEA3663296) | pig gut metagenome | biome: pig gut; feature: pig-associated habitat; material: faeces | place: China | collected 2013 | reverse complement strand
TATCCTTGGAGTTCATCATCATTTCCGTAGCCATCTTTTGTACCTTGAAATAACAAGTGACCAGCAGTAAAAGCAGTGCGAAGGAAATGATGACCGAGATCATCGTGGTTCCCCGATGATCTCCCGGCTTATTTACTTTTTTACTTATTTCTTTTCTATATGCTTCCATATCCACTTTTCATAATCTCCTACCGGATATATCCCAAGCTCATAAACGTCCGTGATCGTACAGGTCTGATCCTTGATCGTAACCGTTGTTTCCACAAAAAGCTTTCCGGGTCTGTTGCCTTCTTCCGCTTTCGTCCAATACATAGACAACACTATATCAGCAATCTCCCCTACCACACCACTCTGCGTCATCTGAAATGTCCTTATAGAATTTTCAGCACTGTGAAGGGAATCCTCTCCTTCCGCATAATAGACCCAGGAACCGTCGCATATATTTTGTTTCACATAATACCAGATAGAAATGCCAGAAAGCTTCTCTGCCTTCCCTGCTTCCTCATCTGCCCGGCTCTCATAAGCATTTCCCTCTCCCGTGAGCATTTGATCCACCTGTTCACTGAAGGAAACCGCAAGGATCCTGCTCTGTTCCGTAGCAAGTGCACGTCCTGATGTTTTCACGAGAACCGACGCCGATAAGAACAGCCCCAGTGAAAGCGCCATGATGACTGCCATCACACACACTACCACAATGGTCGTAGCCCCTGTGTTATCCCGGTAAACACCTGATTCCTTTTTCAACTGAGGCTCCTTTCTAGTCAAGGCCATAGTAGCCTATCATATATTCACTTCGATAATCTTCCTGTCTGTTGCATATATTAACGATCCCGTTCCTGTTCTTACCGGTATAAGTAAATCCGCTGCATTTGTCACTGTACAGGACACTATAGACCTGTCCGGTACCAGGGCTGAATTCAATCGCGATGCATCCGTTCAAAATGCTCTTGTCCATGAGGAATTCATCAAATATCTCGTATAAGGCCTGATAGCCTCTGCTGGTTGCATCTGTTCTGTCCCGGAATTCTCCGGCCTTATATTTCTCATAGCTCTCCCGGTTTCCTGTAAGACAATATATTACACCGGATTTTGCTTCCTGTCCGCCGGTGCTTTCTGACGCCTTACTGCCTGCAGGTGTTATGATCTGATTCAGATCTACCGTCTCCGAAACTACTTTTTCCAACCCCTCCATCTGTCCCCGGACACTATAGCCTGTGAGCTTTGTCTGTGCTGCCGAAAAGAGGGTCTGGGCATAGCTGTTCTGCCTTTTGAAATCTGCAAAATCCTGGTAGGCTAAAATTCCTACTACACTCAAGGATACCAGCATCAGAAGAAGGACAAAGCTGACCACCATTTCCACCAGTGTAAAACCATCATCATGGGATTTTGTCTCCCTATTCTTCATAATATGCCACCTTCAAGACTTCCTCTACCGTGGTAATACCATTTTTCAGGTAATACAGAGCACTCTGCTTTAAGGTTTTCATCCCTTGTTTCTTAACCGCATATTCTTTGATATCTTCTACCGGTGCTCCCTCTGTGATCAGTCTGCGGGTCTCTTTATCAATCAAAAGAATTTCATGCACAGCAATTCTTCCCTTATAACCGGTATGATTGCAGGCAGGGCAGCCACAGGCACGTTTAATAGCCGGCATTGATGCTCTTTCCGCTGCAGATATCCCCAGAAGCTTCTCATCCTCCTGCGTCATTTCTTCCTCTACGCAACATTCCGTACATACCTTGCGCATCAGCCTCTGTGCTACTACCCCAACCATGGAATTGGCAATCAGATAAGGCTCCAGCCCCATATCCTTCAGGCGGATTGCAGAAGAAGCGGCATCATTCGTATGTAATGTGGAAAATACCAGATGTCCCGTAAGCGCTGCTCTGACAGAGATAGAGGCCGTCTCTGAGTCTCTGGTTTCACCCACCATGATAATATCCGGATCCTGACGGAGCAGTGCCCGAAGGCCGGTTTCAAAGGTAAGACCTGCAAGCGGATTCACCTGCATCTGATTCACCCTGGCGAGATTCTTTTCTACCGGATCCTCAATCGTTGAAATGTTTACCGTCTTTTTGGCAAGCTCTTCCAGGACCAGATAAAGTGTCGTCGTTTTTCCGGAACCGGTAGGTCCCGTTAAATAAATGATTCCATTGGGAGAACGAAGCATTTTTAGAAACTTGCGATAGTCCTCCTCAAGCATACCAAACTGCGTGCTGTTATCAATCCTTGCATTTCCGGCAAGAAGACGGAGTACTGCCTTTTCTCCGAAAACAGTAGGAATAACGGAAACACGAACGTTTAAATATCCTTCCGGCTGCTTTACTTTAAAATGACCATCCTGAGGCGCTCTTCTCTCTGCAATATCCAGTTCAGCCAAGATCTTAATTCTTGCGATCAGGGAATTGTGAACGTTTCTCTTTAATGTCACATAATCCACGATCGTTCCGTCAATTCTCATTCTGACGCTGGTCTTATCCTCAAAGGGTTCTATATGAATATCGCTGGCATTGGCACTATAGGCCTTCTGTATAAGGCTGTTTAACAGATTGATGATCGGAGTATCATCATCTCCCTCTTCGATCTCCATCTCCTCAACGCTCTGACCGGTAGATTCATTTGCCTTATTAGCTGCCTCTCTTGCTGATATTTCCGCATAGTAATAATGAATTGCCTTCTGCAGCGGAGCCTTTTCACTGAGGAAAATAACAAGCTCCATACCTGTAATCTGCCGTACATCTTCAAGGCCATAAAAATTCAAAGGATCATTTACGATCACCTGAAGCTTGTTTCCAATAAATTCAGTTGCCAGAACACAGTACTTTTCTGCCACCTGTCTGGGAATTTTCTCAACCGCCTCAATATCCACAGTAATTCCGCTGATATTGATCACCTGACAATCCATCTTAAGAGCCATTACCTCAAGCATCTGATTCTCCGTGATATATCCCTGTTCGATCAGCACCTCACCAAGGCGCTGCCCCTTTTGACTGCGCTGGACATCCAGGGCTTTCTCAAGGTCTTCCTCCGACAAATATCCCTGTTCTTTCAGCAAATCGCCGATTTTTAAATTTTTACCGGTTATCGTCTCCATTCCCTGAACCTCCGTTACTGATTACACATATATATTTCAAAGCTGATCGTAAGCCTGTTGGTTTTTACTGTCTCTCCTGTCGATTTGCTTTCCATCCCGTCCGTTTCCTCTGCCAATGTGCTTTGAGACACCGCCACCGGCTTTTCCGAAACAGACCACTCTGCGCTGGAAATGCTGATTGCCGGATAATTTGCAGAAATATCATCAATCAGATTCCACAGCTGCTTCTCATCTCCCTCTGCCACACAGGTAATTTTAGCAGCATACAAAGACAACAGCTTCTCTTCCCCTTGTTCTGTCGCTTCCCCCTGCTGTTTTGCATCATTGGAATACTGATACCACTTCACATCACTCTCAATCTCAGGCATGGTCACAGTAAGACTCTGAACAGCAAGTCCATGATTCAGCATCAACGTGGTAATCATCTTCTCAGCATCCTGACTCTGCAGCATCGGGTAGAAACGTGCAAGAACGTCTTGAAGCTGCTGGCTGGTTGATTTTTCCTTTGCAACCATATCCTGTGCTCCTAAAGCCTTATCTCCATATTCTGCCTGCAACTCCTGCATCTTGGCAACTTCCTGGTCCAGTTCCTTATTTTTTGCAGACAAGGGTCTGAATACAGCAACAAAAAACAGCAGTGCAACCATAAATGCAGCAAGAAAACCAAGGAGTTTTTTATCTCTTTCCGTAACCGTCATATTCATTCTCCTGCCTCCTCTCTCCCTGCTCCCTGCGCAAGCGCACACACGATATGGATATTGTAATTGTTCTGTCCCTTCACAAGTGTATAGCCGGTATATTCTACCGCTTCAAAGGTCTCCTGTTCCTGGAGTGCTGCTACAAAGCTGTTAATATCCCTCACATCCCCGGCAGAAGCACTCATGGAAAGAACACCGCTGTCACGGTTAAAGCTCTTAATTTCCACTGTAACCGCATTTCCGGCACAGCCTTCCAAAACATCCCTGATCTCCGATGTCAGAGTAGGATAGCTCATCAATTGTCTCCAGAAAATTCCCGCCTCTTCCATCTTCTTTTCCATACCTTCGATATTGGCATCAGCCAGTTCATAGGAGGTATGATCGTCTACCATGGAATTTTCCTGCATGGTTCTTTGCAATCTGGAAAGCTCTGCATTTCTTCCAAGATAACTGATTCCCTGTATCAAAGCTATGATAAGGCATACCGTAAATACCGCAATTGCAGGTAAAAACAGCACAAGTCTTTCTCTCTTCTTAATATTCTCAGGCGAATCCCATTTCATCTGATGAATAAAGTCGATATGCTTTTCCTTCTTTTGTAAAATGCCGATCGGATAAACAAACTCAAGCTTTTCTGTGCTACCCGTTCTTTTTCTGACCTTAAACTTATCATCGTTATATATACGGGGAATGATCTTTTGGGTGAATTCCTGATTTTCTTCAATTGCAGTCTTTAAGCCTGACTGATTCTGTCCGCAAAGATACAGAACCTCAACCGGATCCTCCACATGCTGGGAGGAGGCAAACTGCAGAATTCTCTCTACCACAGCCCCGGCCTCCCTAGCCAGCGCCTTCTCATCATTCTCCGCAAAGATCCTGTTTCGCTGGGAGTACAGATATGACCCCTTCACAAAAAGAATACTGATAATCTCCTGTCCATCCATGATCTGAACAATACTGTTCTTCTTCTGTACTTCAAAGGATGCCGAAAATCTTCTGACGAAATTAGAAATTGCAGGTTCTATGGAAATAAGCTCAATTCCTGCGTGCGTAAACAGACGGATATAAGCCTGCAGAAATTCCTTTTCAGCAGCGACTGCAAAAACACGCTGCATTTTTCCACCCGGAAGGATATCGAGTACATGGTAAGCAAACACTGTCTGCTCTGTTCTGCTGTCTGCAAATTCTCTTGCGATCATCTTCCTGAGTTCTGCATTTCCTGTTTTGGGAAGCTCCAGTACTCTGCTGTTAAGCTGGGTACTGTTTACAACCAATGTCCATTCTCTGCGCGGCAGTTTATTCTCCGTCCAGAAATTCCTGATCCAGGATAAAAATACCTCCTCATCCGTCACAATACCATTGATGATACTTCCCTCCGGTGCCATGTCCTGACATACCAGTACCGTATTTTTATCTTTAATTTCGACTGCCTGTACCAATCGGTTTGACAAATACAAAATCATGGTTTTCACCCCTTTTAATAATATGTTGACGCTCCAATTGCCGAATAGGATTCATAAATCGGCATCATTACCGAGATCATAATAAACCCGATCAGACCTGCCATAAGAATGATCAACGCCGGTTCCAGATAGCTGATCATCCGGTTCATTGCCATTTCCGACTCATAGTCAAAGGAATCTGCCATGGCATCCAGCATCTGCACCAGATCTCCGCTCTCTTCTCCCACCCGGACTACGGAGGGAAGCTTTTTGCGGAAGCCCTGAATGCCTTCCAATGCCTCGCTAAGGGAACTGCCCGCCCGAAGCTTGCTGATAGCGCTATCAAACTGTCTTTCAATATAGCTGTTGCCAATCGTCTTTTTGGAAATCTGCATTGCGGAAAGAATCGGGATTCCCGAGCCGTATAAAGAGCTTAAATTTCTTGCAAACCGTGCTGTGTAAACAACCATTAAAAGCTTTCCGATCACCGGAAGTTTCAGCTTTAATCTATCTCTCGATAATTGCACGGCGGGCATCTTCCCAAGAATTACCAGAATTACCACAGCAATAAAAATACCAACCAGAAGCCCCTTATAATGTTGCCCTACAAAGCTGCTGATTCCAAACAGGATCCGGGTTGGCAGCGGAAGCGTATCCAGACTGTCAAACAGATCTGTAAGCTGTGGCAGAATAAATGTCATAATAAATATTAGAACCAGAATTACCAACACGGATAATATTTTCGGATACAGGGTAGCTCCCTGTACCTTCCTATTCATCTGATGCTCCTTCTCATAGTGAACAGCCAGACGTTTTGCCGTTTCCGACAGCTTACCGCTGGTCTCTGCTGCCCGGTACATATTAACCATCAGAAGCGGGAAAGCGCCGTTTTGCTGTTCCATGGCATCCGATATGGATTCCCCCTGTCGCACCAGCTTAAGAACTGCTGCCAGCACCGCACGCTCCTTAGCTTTTCGCGTTTCCTCCTGGGATAAGATTGTCAGTGCACGGACCAGCGTCACCCCGGAGCCAAGCATATCTCCCAGCTCCCGATTAAATTCCGAAAGCATCAAAGGCGGAAGCTGACTGGTACTAAAGTCCTCCGTCCCGCTTTCCGTTTCAATCAGATATTTATCCTCTTCCTTCAGTCTGCGATAAAGCTCATCCTCGTCGATTGCGTGCATAATTCCGCTCACAACATTCCCCTGCTTGTCGCGGGCCTGATACCTGAATTTTGCCATACAAAAACCCCCGTTAATATACCAAAATGCCAGATTAGCGGTGCATACAACACCGCTAATCTTTTATCTTCTCCTGACCTTTACTGAATGACAGTCCATATTCCGTCGGATAACGTTACCGTTGCACTTTCATATTGTACGGTCATTCCCGTGATCGTAAAATAGCCATGATTGGAGGACGCCCCTTCACCGCCCAATGTGTCACTTTCAAATTCCACATTCGTGATGATCGCTCCATCTGCATCAGCCATCCGTAAAATTCTTTCCTTATCTGACTCAGAAAGATTATGGTTGGCATTGGCCATTGTGCCGTCCCAGGCAGCATATTTTTCTGATTCAATCGCCTGTGCTGACATGTAAATGCTTCTCGCACTCAGGACATACTGCTTTCCCTTCGCCTCATCAATCCAGCCTAAAAGCCCCGGAATCAATATTGCTGCAAGAACCGTCAGAATGACCATTACCACGATCATCTCAACCAAAGTGAAACCGGCATTCCTATTGGCTTGCAGTCCATCGCTATTTTCTTTCTTATGTAAAAACTGCTTATCCATTTTTCCCCTCGCGTCATTTCAATTTAGATTCGACTATATAGCTCTATTTTATCTTTTTTTCTCCATTCCGTCAATGTCAGAAACACTCTTTATCCGATAAAGATTAAACCAATACCTCTCCAGCAGCACACTTTTCTCCTCCTGCGCCGTAATTCCTTCCATCTCCCACTTATCAAGAATTTCCTCTCTGGCATTTCCACTGCCCAGGAACCATACTGTCCGCCCGGTCAATAAGAGCTTTCTGATCCGCTCAATTCCCTCTTCATCACTGAATGCTCCTTCCACCAGGCTGTGATTTTGCGGATACATTTTTACGATCAGCTCCTCCGGTTCTTCATACCAGAGCCAGCTTTCATTCGGCAGATAGCAGGACACCACCGCCTGGACCTGCTTAAAGTTGCAGAGCAATATATCTTCCTCCCCGATCCCGGAAAGCGCTTCTTCCGTTTTCTGCATCTGCACTCTCTTCCACATTTCCTCTCCATAAAAGGAGCGATAATTACCTGCACCGGTCAGGATAAGTAACAATGTCAACGGTATCCAAAGGCAGCTCCGATTTTTCAGTTCCGAAACAAGGATGGCAAAAGCAAGCCAGAAAAGTCCCATTGCAGGCAGCATGTATCGGTAAACAAAAATCGGACGTACCAGCCAGGACGCCACAAACCCAAACAAAATAATACCAAGCAGGCATCCAATGCTTCCTAAAACAAAAAAGGCTTTTCCGGTGTCCTTTCGAAGCCAGCTTCGCAGACAAAAAATAAGCAAAAGGCCATAAATGCCAAACAGCAGAATTGCTGCCAATATATTCAGGACGTCCTTTCCAAGAACCGGCTGGAATAAGAATTTCACGCAGCCACCCAGTGTACGCAGAGACAGCGGTGGAATCCAGTAATTTTCTTTCACGGTTCCCACCTGTGAAACAACGGCCGTCATAAGCCATGGCAGATACCCTGCCGTGCAGACAAGACCGCTTGTCAGAAATGGCTTTATTATCTGTTTTCCTCTATGCTTTACCAGAGCTGTCACAAACAGATATCCATAGATCATGCACGCTGCCACGCAGGCAAAATAGTGGGTATAGCACGCTGCAAGGGAATAAAGCGTGAGGGCAATCCAATTTTTAACATTTCCAACTTTTGGCTGATCCGAAGCTTTGCCGTAGCTTTCGGCAAGCTCGAAAGCATGAAGCATTCCCGCCATGATAAAAAACAGTGCATAGCCGTACATTCTTATTTCCACAGTATAATCAGCCAGCTCCGGCATGGAGATCAAAAGAAAGCAAAACAGTCCGGCCGGAAACATTCCGAAGTGCTTTCTGACCTTGGTAAACGCATAAATCACACAAAGCAAAAAAGGAAGTATGGATACCAGCTTTGCAATCACAATCTGATTCACACTTCCCGGGAGAACTGCTCCAATCATAAGAAACAGTTTCACGATCATATAATAAAGAGGCGGATGAACATCCGCAGCGGTAATGGATATCAGCCCACCAAGGGACTGGTTAGCCAGTCCCATAGTGAACAGTTCATCATACCAGATATCCTTGCTAAAGCACAAATAAACCGATACCCCAAGCATCCCTATGCTTGCCGCTAACAAAACTACTCCTGTCAGTTCATCCCACTTCAGCTTCTGCTTCATCAATATCCTCTTTCCTATTTCTGTTCTTCCTGCACAACAGTCTTTCGAATTTCCTTGGTTCGGATTTCCTTACAGATCTGATCAATAAATTCGCCAAGAGGCTTCACACCCTCATCCCCTGCGAAACGGCTTCTCACCGAAACCGTACCGTCTGCCTCCTCCTGCTGACCTACTACCAGCATATAAGGAATCTTAGCAAGCCTTGCCTCACGGATCTTAAAGCCAATCTTTTCGGAACGGTTATCCGTTTCGGCCAAAACTCCGTTCTTTTTGAGTTCTGCCTTTACGGTTTCTGCGTATGCCTCATATTTATCAGAAATCGGAAGCACTCTTACCTGTTCCGGACAAAGCCAGGTAGGGAACTTGCCTTCATACTTTTCGATCAGCCATGCCAGTGTCCTCTCATAACAACCCATAGAGGTTCTGTGTATGATATAAGGACGAACCTTGTCGCCGTTCTGATCAATATAATACATGTCAAACTGAGCTGCCAGAAGTGCATCCCACTGCACAGTGATCATGGTGTCTTCCTTACCGTAAACATTCTTGGTATTGATATCAATCTTAGGTCCATAGAAGGCTGCCTCGCCCACATCCTCCACAAACGGGATCTGCAGTTCATTCATGATATCACGCATATGCTGCTGGGTCTCTTCCCAGACCTCAGGTTCACCGATATATTTTTCCCTGTTATCGGGATCCCACTTGGAAAGATGATAGGTTACATCCTCCTCTACACCAAGCGTCTTCAGGCAATGCTGTGCAAGCGCAATACAGTTCTTGAATTCCTCCACCATCTGGTCCGGTCTTACGATCAGGTGTCCCTCGGAAATGGTAAACTGACGCACTCTGGTCAATCCGTGCATTTCGCCGGAGTCTTCATTTCTGAACAGGGTTGAAGTTTCGCCGTAGCGCAGCGGCAGATCCCTGTAGGAATGCTGTGTTGCCTTGTATACATAATACTGGAACGGGCAGGTCATAGGGCGAAGTGCAAATACCTCTTTATCCTTCTCCTCGTCCCCTAAGACAAACATACCATCCTTATAATGATCCCAGTGACCGGAAATCTTATAAAGATCACTCTTTGCCATAAGAGGTGTCTTGGTCCTCACATAGCCCCATTCATTGTCCTCCAGATCCTCGATCCATCTCTGCATGGTCTGTATCATCTTGGCTCCCTTTGGCATCAGGAGCGGAAGGCCCTGTCCGATCACATCTACGGTTGTGAAAAGCTCCATCTCGCGCCCCAGCTTATTGTGGTCACGCTTTTTGATATTCTCCAGATATTCCAGATAATCCGCAAGCTCCTCCTTCTTATTGAAGGCAGTTCCGTAGATTCTCTGAAGCATTGCCTTGTTGGAATCTCCTCTCCAATAAGCCCCCGATGAAGAGGTAAGCTTAAATGCCTTGATCCCCTTTGTGCTCATCAGATGAGGACCGGCACACAGATCCGTAAACTCGCCCTGACTGTAGAAAGAAATTTCAGCGTCCTCCGGCAGATCACGAATCAGCTCCACTTTATACGGCTCGCCCTTTTCTTCCATAAATTTTATTGCCTCTTCCCTGGGAAGCGTAAATCTTTCCAGCTTATTGCCTTCCTTAATGATCTTTTTCATTTCCGCTTCAATTCTGTCAAGATCCTCTCTGGAAAAAGGCGCATGCTCAAAATCGTAATAATAGCCCGTATCAATGCTGGGTCCGATTGCCAGCTTTGCCTCCGGAAAAATTCTCTTAACAGCCTCTGCCATCACATGGGAACAGGTATGTCTCACAACACGCAGCCCCTCCGGATCATTTGCAGTCAAAATGTTCAGGGTGCAATCCTGATCAATGCTCGTGCGAAGATCTACCACCTTGCCATTCACCTCACCGGCACAGGCGGCCCTCGCAAGCCCCTCGCTCAGATCCTCCGCAATTTCATAAACGCTTTTGGCGCTGTCATATTCCTTAACGGAACCATCCTTTAATGTGATTTTCATGTTAATTTTCCTCCCATTCACCAATTTCATCTTCTTCATCATCGCAGCCACCGTTTCCGTTGCCACTGTTATTGCCGTTGTTGCTTCCAATCACGGTTGATTTTCTTGGAGAAAACAGCATTCCAAATACGATACCGCCAAGAATGCACACGGCCAATGTCAGCAGAAATTCTCTTCCGCTCATGGTCCTTTCCTCCGATAAAGATGCCTTAAAGCTCTCCCATTTCTCCATGATAACCTTTCTCCTTTCTCTCTAAAAGTTCTGCCTGCAAAACTTAAAAATCCCATGCACTACTTTCAGTAATGCATGGGACGTATCTTACGCGGTTCCACCCTGCTTGCTTCCTGCAAACCTGACGGCTTACGGAAACCTCTCATTCACCTGTAACGTAGGTATACGGACCGGATTGGGGTCACTCCGAGTTAGTTTTCAACTGCTTCCTGCAGGAACATTTTCAGCACAGGCATATACGCATGTATTGCCCGATGTTCCTCTCTGCTACATTTCACAGCCTACTCTTCTCATCAACGTATTTCCTTCATTTCTTCTTACTTATGATAGGACAATTTTCAGTTCCTGTAAAGAGAAAAATAGAAAATCAGCCCTTTTTACCGCAGCATTTCTTATATTTCTTTCCACTGCCGCAGGGACAGGGATCGTTGGGATAGATCTTGTCCGGTTTTACGATCGTTGTGGAAGACTTCTGCTCCCGATAGAGTGCCTTACGCTTGTCCTCGTCAAAAATTGCTTCCCACTCAGGCAGCTCATAAAGCCAGTCAGCTCCGGCTGCCACCATATTCTTATATAAAAGTTCCTTGTCAAAGCCAAGGTTTACTTCTGTATCCTCTTCCATCTCTTCAATCGGATTGGGTGTCTTTAAACTGTCATTGATACCATCCAGGAAGCCTGTCATGGTCATAATATCAACCTCATATTTATCTGCCAGTTCCTTCACGGTTCCCTTTACTTCTTCTTCCGGATTCTTTAAAAGGAGCGCATAGATATCCTTTTCCTTCTGGAAGTATTCAGCCCAAAGCCTCTGTAAATCTCCTTTATTTGCGGTTTCTGAGTACGCCATATCGCGCCATTTTTTCAGTAATGCCATAAATTCTGTTCCTCCTGATCTGCCTTGGCAGATATTCTAAATAGTACCTTGCTATTATATCCTATCTTCTCTGAAAAGTAAATTTTTAATTTTAAATGAATAGATTCAGATTTCCGGGGTAATAATACTAATGTCAATGGATCCCCCTCCTTTGATAAACGTGGGAAACCACAAATACCAACAGATAAATAAATACTTATCCTCCCCTAAAAAAGCCCTCTCAGGCTGCAAAGGCGCAGCTTTTGGGGGCTTTTGTATTAATTATTATTTTTGTCTAATGCTCTCATTTTTCATCACCAATGCTTTCTCACATCCTGCTTTTATTTTAAATCCTTATTCATCCGGGTACAATTGCTTTACTGGATTTCAGCTTGTAAAGGACTAAAATCTATATAGGTCAAAAGGATGACAGCTTATCCTCAATTGCCTCCTGCAGCTGTCTTGCAAGCTCTGCAATTCCGGCAAGGCTGCTCTTTGCCTCTTCCACCTTATTGATCTCCTCCTGCACCGTACTCTGATATACCATTTCCCTGCGAACTCTCATATCGTTATTGGAAAATCCAAAGACCATATCCTCTGTGCCATCTTTTGTTTTGACAAGCTCAGCCCTCATTTCGCAATACAGAAGCGTTCCTCCTCTCCATACACGGTACTTTTGGGAGAGACTGCCGTTTTGGTGAAGATAGTTAAGCATTTCTTTAAGATCAGCCAGATTCATGAAGAATGCTCTGTCGTCCTCACAAACATCCTGAAGAATATATGCCTGAAATACCTGTTCAAAGGTAACACCTTCCCGCAAAGCTTCCCCGTAGCGCTTTTCAATATAAGGATCCATCCGGTAAGCTGTCACCAGATTCTTTTCTACATCCAGATAGCAGATGGTGACATATTCATTTGCAAGAACGCTGATGATTCCCATTTCCCGCAAATGCTCCTTCTGAGATGCAATTGTCTGCTCCATATAGCCTTTTATTTCTTCTCCGTATGTCCTTGTCTGGAAATACATATAGTAAGCGATGGTGCAAAGAACAATCGCCGTTCTTCCCAGACTGCGTACCGAATACAGTGCTTCCATCACAACCGCCAACCCGATAATCATACAAATGATCCAGATAATTGCGTTTTCCAATACAATCTTCTCGCCACCCTTCCCCACGGAAACAACCAGAATACAGATCAGATAAAACAGTAGGATCACATGCGGCGCATAACCAAGTGGTCCTCTGATAAAATGATTCTGTTCATTATAGGTATAGGCAATATCCGTAAAAAATGCCGAAAATGCTATGACCACATTTACTATGGCAGGAATTGCAAGCAGAGCGTAAGTTCTCTTTGAAAATCTGCCCGATGCCGCTACCTTGAAAATCAGCAGAAGCAGAATCGGCCGGATACTGTAGCCCAGCGCTGACAGAAAGATCCGTAAGGCCGTCGGTTCCGCAAAGGATGCCGTCCAAAGCTCTGCATTATAGACAATCAGCTCCACCAGTTCCAATGTGCAGAGCAACAAAAAGCCCCGACAATTACCCTTCTCCGTTTCTTTCCCCGCTAACAGAAAAACAAATAAGAACAGCAAACCTGTCAGCGGTGCAAAATTATTGACAATAAAATTATAAAGCATCTGGTTTCCTCCCCCTATATCTGACTTCTCATGCAAATTTCCGGACAGAACACATAACGATCTCTCCCCAGATTCTTTGCTGAATAAAGAGCAGCATCCGCATTTTCAAAAAGAACTTCATAATTCTCTCCGTTTTCCGGGCAGAGAGCTACACCAACACTGATTCCTACCCGGATCCTTCCGTCCGGTGTCTGAATGGCATGAATTTCATCAAATAACTTTTTTAATTGTTCGATCATATCTTTTCTGGTCATTTTTCCCGATATCCAGACTTGAAACTCATCTCCGCCAAATCTTCCATACAAGGCCTTATCCGTGAAGGTTTCGTGAAGTTGTTCTCCGATTGTTCGAAGCACAAGATCACCAAATATATGTCCGTAGCTGTCATTTATATTTTTAAAATGATCAATATCCATCACCAGAAGCATACCGCTATGTTCCGGGTTCCCCAGAAACTTCCGCACTTTTTGTTCAAAAGCAGCTTTGGTCATACAACCGGTAAGCTTATCTGTATCCCGTTGCTGTTCGATATAGCGCTTCTGTGCCATTTCACGCAGCTTAGTTCGAATAATGTTGGCATGCACCACGCTCCCGATGAAAAGACAGCATACAGCATTTACAGTATCCGTAAAAGCCAGATAATACGCCTTGTGCCGGAAATCAATCGGAATAAATATCAATATCATTAGGCAAAAGTAACAAAATACACGCCAGGGCCTGTCCATGACCAAAAGCGGCGCCACAATGATAATGATACAGAAGGTAGTCGCTGAGATATCGTTTCTAAGAACAGTATTGAGGATCAGGGCATAACCGATCATCAGTGTCATAGCCACATACCAAAGTGGAATAATAAATCGCTTTCCTCTCTTTTTCATCCATTCACATAAAAACCAGATCCCGGCAAAGCAAATTCCCACCAAAAAATAAATTGTCCGGTTTGGCGCCATCATCTCCGAAAAGAGACTTCCGATAAAAAGCCCGGCGAACATCAGGAGCAGGCAGATTGCCGCAAGGCTTAAGGAGCTGCGATCCTTCTCCAAAATTTCCTGCTCAATCTCCTGATATTCTTCCTTTTTCAGACCACCATAACGCAAGTTATTCATGCACTTTTCATAAAACCGCTTCATCCTTCGAACCTCTCCCATTTATCTAAAATCCGACCAGATATCCTCCAGAATTTCCTCGGGTATCATACTTCTGTAATGCTCCGGATCACTGATCCCTCCGTTTTCTCCTGTCAGATTCCATGAGAATTTTCCGGTATATTCGCCATCAATTGCCGTATATTGTTCATAATCCTTCAATGCAACCGGATATCGCGCATACCACTCCGGGAAATATTCTGACATATAGAAATCGGCAAGACGATAGGCGTCACAGTTCTCATCCTCACCGATTGCAGACAACTCCGGCCCGCCTCCCGGCTGCCCTGTTCTGCTTTCGGCTGCAGTACTATGCAGGATCAAAATACTTCCATCCTCACAGGTTCCGACGCAAATCCACACGTGGCCCTTGATACTGAATATATCACCCGGAAGGAATACAGAATGGGCATAGTCTGTAGGCTTTTCCAATTCCTGCGTCCAGTCTCCCCAGCCATTCTGTGCAAATGTTTTTGCTGTTTTGGTGGAAGACATGACATAACCATCCAGACCACTTTCTGCATTCATAACATTGTACATGATCCATCCAACATAACCGGAGCAATCAAGACCTGCATAATAGTATTCATTATATCCGCCATATGGATAATAGCTATTGGCAGCATCCTTCAGCGTCTCATCACCGTTTTTATCGCGAAAGGTATAGTTTTCATCCTGGGAGCGGAAAAAGGTTACCCAATCCTGAGACACCCCGATTGTTCTTGTCTGAATTGCAGAACCCACATCCTGCCAGTCCCATCCACCTCCGTAAACATAGAGAGTCGTTCCTACCGGCATCAATGCGGTTGAAAGGAAATTCTTGAGTGTCCGCTCGCCCGGCACTCCTTTTACCGGCGGCTGATATTCCTCCGCGCCGATGTTTTTCTTTTCCTCAGCAGCCGTCACTTTTCCGTCTGACATCTGAATTTCATAGGTGTAGCCTTCCTTAAGGCAATTCTGTATCGGATACGGATATTCTCCCTCAGAATTCACATCACCATTGTCGATTTTAAAAACTTGTTCTTTCCCGTCAATTGCAAACCGGTAAGAAAAGTCATCCTTGGTGTCTTTATTGACCTCCTCCGCGCCATAATTTTCCACGCCGAGATAAACCGCTTCCATAACCTGTTCTCCCTGATGTGCACAGCCACAGATCATGAACGAAACAACAAGTAACAACGCAAACAACCTTTTTCTCTTTTGTCTCATTTTCCGTATTCTCCCTCACTTTCGGCTTTACTTTCCTATTGTCATTTTTATGCTGTTGATCTGGGCATTTCTTGTTTCTGCCCAGGAATACTGTCTCATATATTCACCGCTGTAAAGTCTGATCGCCTCCTGATTCCCATCCAGAATCCGGTATAAATCACATTCCACCTTATGTGTGAGAAGATACTTTTTCCTTCCGTCTGCAGCTATGATGTCATCAACACCCTTTTCTTTTAAGGTATCCATCATTCGCTTGAAGGTTACTCTACTCAGCGACTGGGTACTTTCATCTGCTGCTCTTCCGGGCCACAGGCACGCAATTACCTCCCCCGTTGTAACCCCCTCACTCCCTCTGTCTACCAGAAGTGCAAACATTTCTTCCACTTTTGTTCTACCCCACAAGAGCCTTTCTTCGTCAATAAAAACCACAAAACCGGGCATCGTCTGAATCGTTACCCGTTTTCTTGGCACCGGACGGAATCTTGTTGCCTTTTCCAGCTCCTTTTTGACCTCCTGACGGGTATAGGGCTTAAGCAGATAGCCGATGGCATCTGCACCGAATGCCTGTAACGCATACTGTTCAAATGCAGTTACAAAGATAATTGAAATATTCGGATCCGCTTCCTTTATATGCCTTGCCAGTTCCAGCCCATGCATTGACTGCATTTCCATATCCAGGAATGCCACATCCACATGATTTGCTCTCACCCAGGAAACTGCATCCTTCCCCTCCTGAAATAAATGGAGACTGTCCACTTCCGGAAAATCCTTCACTGTCAGTTGAAAATTATCAAGCGCAGGCTTCTCATCATCCACACAAATTATATTCATCCTACTGACTCCTTCAAAACAATCTTTGGGAAAACTGGAACCCCCACTCCCTATTTTTCATTATAAAACCCCTTCCGTAACTATTCCGTAACCGAAAGGGGTAAAAAGTCAAAAAACTATAAAATTTTAAATCAATCCAGACGTCTCATCTCTGTATACGCTAAAAGCAGCGGCCCCACACCCTTGGCATCATCCTCCACAACAGGCTCCGACATATAGTATGCAAAGCTTCCGTCCCTCCTTGGGTTGTCTGCCGGTCCAAGACCTGCCACCAGGCAGATACCGCCAAGACTTAATTGGCCATTCTTTTCTTTCAGATAAGCATTGCAAATTCCCCGGAAGGCCTTCAAGCCATACACTCTGTAATCCTCCGGTAAAAAACCAAGCCTTACCCCTTTTAACAGAGAATATGCCATAATTGCACTTCCACTGGTCTCCAGATAATTTGGCTCTTTTCCTCCCAATGCCGGGAGCTGGTACCACAGTCCACTTTCATTCTGAAGCTTCAGCATTGAATCAGTCAGATCCACAAATGCCTGTTTCAGATATTCATATTCCTCTTCACATTCTCTGCAGACTTCACATTTGTCGAGTGTATCAAGCAATGCCATGGAATACCATCCCAGTGCTCTCAGCCAGAAATTCTGTGAAAGCCCTGTTTCCTTATCGCACCAGAACACTGTTCTGGACGCATCATAACCATGATAATACAGTCCTGTCTTTGGATCACGCATATGCTCTATAACATTATGGAACTGTCCGAAAATATCCTCATAATTCTTCTTCCCGTTAAATCTGGTCTCATATTCCATGTAAAAAGGCTGTGCCATATACATGCCATCCAGCCATACCTGGTTGGGATAAATTTTCTTATGCCAGAAATTTCCTTCTGCAGTTCTCGGCTGTGTCTGCACCTGAGAGTAGATCAGATCAATTGCCCTTCGGTATTTTTCTTTTCCGTTGATATCATATAACGCAAATAAGGTCTTTCCCGCATTTACATTATCCAGATTATATTCATCAACACTGTAGCCCGAAATGCTTCCATCCTCCCTCACTCTGTGGTCAATAAAAGCATTGGCAAATTCATAATATTTCTCTTCCCCTGTGGTCTGATAGATTTCCAGAAGAGCCAATATCATACAGCCGTCTATGTAATTCCACCCTACTGCCTTACCTTCGAGAGCCTTCTCAATGTTCCATGCCGGTACATCCACCGTACTCTTCTCAACCAGTTCATCAATGTATTTTTCAAAAATCGGCATTACCATGAAAAAACCTCTCAAGTCTTATTCTTTGCAGGTCCGTCTACAAAAACTGCTCTATAAACTTCGCAAGCGGGCAAGGCTTTCCAAAATAGTAGCCTTGAATATAGTCAGGATCGATCTCACAGATCTTATCCAGTTCTTCCTTTGTCTCAATTCCCTCAATGCACAGCTTCAGGTCAATGTCATGAACCATGTCTGACATGTGCTGAAGAAGATTATGCTCATAGGTATTCTTAAGTGCCTTCAAGGTGAAGGATCTGTCGATCTTGATCGTATTCAGGTTCAGATCATACAGATAATGGAAATTGGAATAACCTGTTCCGAAATCATCCAGCGCCAACGGAATCCCTTTTTCTTTTAACCCATTACAGAAGTTAAAGAAAAATGTGTTGGACTCCAGAAAGCCGCTTTCCGTAAGCTCTATAATAATACTGTCAGGACTCAGCTGATATTTTTCGAGACACTGAAGGATTTCATTTAAAACATCGCTTTTGAGCACCTGAATATAGGACAGATTAACGGAAACCCGAAAATCAGGAAGCTTTTCCCTCACTGCAGAACACGCTGCCATTGCCTGTTCCAAGACCCATTTTCCAACCGGAATGATCAGGTTGCTTTCCTCCAGCAACGGAATAAATTCTGCCGGAGAGATCATTCCTGTCTTCTCACTCCGGAATCTCAAAAGAGTTTCTGCATTGCAAAGCTTTCCCTTCCGGATATCCATAATCGGCTGAAAGTAGGCTTCAAAGCCTTCAAAATCATGATTTACCGCCCAGAGAAGCAGGGAAGTCAGTTCCTTTTTGTGCAGGAAGGCATGGTAGTCCTCCCGCTCATAAACATAATATTTATTCTTTCCTGTGTTTTTGGCTTCATTCATGGCGAATTCGGAAAGCTTCATCAAATTGTGGTACGCTTTATTTACCACCCTTGAGAAATCCACGATTCCGGCAGAAATTGTATAAAACACCTCATAACACTGTTCCTCAATGAACTGATTGATCTTCTGCTGGATCCTGCGGTAAAGCTCCACTGCATCCTCTATGGTTCTGCCCTGCAGATCCACAATCACATATTCATCTGCCACAACACGATACAGCTTCTGTTCGGGAGAAAGCACGGATTGTATGCATTCCGCAGTCCTTCCGATTATCATATCACCGTATTCAATACCTTTATTCTCATTGATCTCTTTAAAATTATCAATTCCAAGTCTGATCAGGAAGCCGTTCATATCTTCCTCACCATGCAGACCAAGTTCACTCTGCAGGCTCTCCTCCCGCAGAAGTCCACTGACATTATCAGCCTTCTGTTTCAGCCCGATCTCATTGATACATCCAACCAGAAATGCCGGTGTTCCGTCTTGTGCACTGATCACGCGTCCCCTGCAATTGATCCAGATCGGTTTTCCCTCTTTGTCCTTCCAGCGATACTGCAGATTATGGAACAGCTTCCCATGATTCTCGATCTGATCAAGATCCTTCAGAATCAGTTCCACATCATCCGGATAGGTAAGATTTTTCAGATTCTCGGCAACCTGGCAAAACTGGTTCTCCGATATAGCAAATCGCTCTACCGCATTTTCCGAAATGCAGAAGCAATCGTTCTTTATATCTAAAATATAAAGATAGTCATCCATACATGGATTTAAAATTTCAATTGTCTTCTGAAACTGCTCCATCGTAACGCCGCCAAATACTTTCTTCACGCTATCACCCCACACTCTCTTCCAACATGGATGCGCTTTTGTAGCTTTAAATTTCAGACATTCCCCCAATTTAAAATAAATTGTAACACAATTTGCGCATTATTTCAATGCGTTCCTATGCGATATCCCACACAGATCTGCAAATGAGACTCTCTGCATCCCCATTCAGAATTTGAACACAATGTTCCCCTGCCTCCATATCAAAGAAGTTATCTGAAAGCCACAGATCACCATTCACACCGATGATCTCTACTTTTTGGGCATAGGCATCTGCCTTCACGATGATTTGTTTTCCTTTTCTTTCCAGCCTAAGATGCGGATCTTCAAACAGATAATGCTTAGGCGGTGTGAACAGGCAGCTGTTCCAGGAAATCTGTTTGCCATCTATCACGAAACCGTACTCTAAATGAATTTCCCGCTCGTTATATCCTGAGAAGTCCATCTTATCAAGCCACACGCCGTCAAGTGCCGGCACGGTAATTGAAGTTTCTCCACTCTCAAGCACGCTGCTGTCCGGTCTGCGAAGTTTCCAAATGACCGTGCCGGAAACCGGCTTCCTAGTCTCATTTGCAACATGCAGTCTTGCGCTGACCTCGATCGGTGCCGGCTGTGCAATGCAGTGTGGTCTCTCGCTGAGTTCACCGATTTCCTCACAGGAAATCAAAACCGGTGCAAACATTTTCCGCTCTGCATAGTGAAGTGCCTTAAAGCGCCCGTAATAATCAATGCTTGCCCAGGAGGCAACCGGCCAGATATCATTGAGCTGCCATACCACTGTCCCCATACATCTGCCTCGATTGCGCCTGAAGTGTTCTACCCCATAGCGGATGGCATCCGCCTGCAGGAGCTGTGAAGCATACAGCAAATGATCAAAATCCTTCGGATACAGATAGGTCGCAGAAAGATAATTTAAAATCTTTCCGTTTGCAGCCCTGTTCCTCTGATGCATTTCCATCACCCTGGAGAAAATATTTCTGTCCTCCTTTTGGGTAAAGCTTTCCACCGTTTTCAGGCAGGGAAAGGACTGGAATCCGAACTCCGACAGATAACGGAACTTGAATTTTCGATACTCCGTAAAGGGCTTTTCCCCATGCCATACATCCCAATAGTGGGTATCCCCACGGTTTTCATCCCAGGGATTATCATAGTTTCCGCCTGAGGATGGAGAAGAAGGCCAGTAAAAAGTAACCGGATCCTCTTCCTTCAATATGCGGGGAATAATATACTCATAAAGCTTGATATAGTCATACTTCTGTTTGAGTGAGGGCTTCCATGTCTTATCCAGCGTCTGTGTCTCCATCTCGTTATTACCGCACCACAGTGCCAAACATGCATGATGCCGGATCCTTCTCACATTATCAATAGTCTCCCGGGTGATGTTTGCCTCAAATTCCTCATCCAGCTCATAGGACGCACAGGCATACATGAAATCCTGCCACACCAGCAGTCCCAGTTCATCACAGATGTCAAAGAAATAGTCATCGGGATAATAACCTCCACCCCAGACTCGAATGCAGTTATGATTTGCCCATGCAGCATCTTCAAGGAGTCTTCGGGTTCTCTCTTCCGTAATTCTGCTCAAAAGATTATCTTCCGGAATATAGTCAGCTCCCATCGCAAAAATTTTAACGCCGTTCACCTCATGTGCAAAGCAGTTTCCCCACTCGTCACGATCTGTATTTACTGTCATGGTTCGAAGGCCGATCCTTCTTTCCCATGTATCCAATTCC
>SAMEA3663296__coassemble_326_pt1 | contig 21272 bp, 22 predicted proteins | sample SAMEA3663296__metabat2_high_PE_002 | metagenome-assembled genome bin SAMEA3663296 (sample SAMEA3663296) | pig gut metagenome | biome: pig gut; feature: pig-associated habitat; material: faeces | place: China | collected 2013 | reverse complement strand
CGATCAGTGTTATTATTTTAACGATGTGGATTTTTAAAATGAAAAAAATTTTTTAACTTATTACAATGCCGCCCAAGCGGCAGAAAGAGAGGAAAAAATGAGTAAAACATTCTCCGATTTAATTGCCAAGGTAAACGAATGTGGCACCAAGAAGGTTGCTGTTGCCGTAGCACAGGACTCCGCTGTCTTAGAGGCAGTTAAGGCGGCAAAGGAAAAAGGAATTGCCGATGCTATTTTGGTCGGCGATGAGAAAAAGATCAGAGAGATCGCAGATTCTCTCAAGATTGATCTGAACGATTTTGAGATCATCAATGTGGAAGACGTTACCGAAGCAGCCCTCACCGCTGTAAAACTGGTGCATGATGGCAAAGCAGACATGTACATGAAGGGGCTCATCGATACAAAGGGGTTCTTAAAGAGTGTGCTTGATAAGGAAGTCGGTCTTCGTACCGGAAAGCCCTTATCCCATGTCTGTGTATTTGATGTTGAAGGAATTGATCATCTTCTTTTCCTTACCGATGTTGCCTTCATCCCTTACCCTACTCTGGAGGATAAAGTCAATATCATTCAGAACACCATCGAAATTACAAAGGCCTGCGGAATTGAAAATCCCAAGGTTGCTCCTCTTGCAGCCGTTGAGGTGGTAAATCCTAAAATGCCTGTTACCGTAGAAGCAGCTGAACTGACTCAGATGAACAAGGACGGGAAGATTACCGGATGTATCGTTGACGGTCCTCTCTCCCTGGATCTTGCCATTGATCCTGAAGCTGCAAAACATAAGGGTGCAACAGACAGAGCCATTCAGGGAGATGCAGATGTCCTTCTCTTCCCCGATATCCATGCCGGAAATCTTGTTTACAAGGCAATGGTACATACCGCAAAGGTGGTAAACGGCAATATCCTTACAGGAACCAAGGCCCCTGTTATCCTGACCTCCCGTTCTGACTCAATGGAGGTTAAGGTAAATTCTCTTGCCCTTGGTGCTGTTGTGGCCGAGGCTATGAAAAACAACTAATTACTATATGGAGGTAAGCAAATGGCTATTAAAAGTTTAATTATCAATCCCGGTTCCACTTCCACAAAGATTGGCGTGTTCGAAGATGAAACCCTTTTATTTGAAGAAACACTTCGCCATTCAACGGAAGAAATTGCACAGTATGCGTCCATCGTAGATCAGAAGGATTTCCGTAAACAGATTATTCTTGATTTGCTGAAGGAAAAGAATTTTGATATCAAATCTCTTCAGGTCATTGTGGGACGGGGCGGCATGTTAAAGCCTATCCCCGGTGGCACCTATGCCGTCAGCGATGCGCTTTTGGAGGATCTTAAAATCGGTAAGCAGGGACAGCATGCTTCCAACTTAGGCGGTATCCTTGCAAGAGAAATCGGTGATTCCATCGGTGTTCCCTCTTATATTGTAGATCCTGTTGTGGTTGATGAGCTGATGCCCATCTCCAGATACTCCGGCGTTCCTGAGCTTCCCCGTACCAGTGTATTCCACGCACTGAACCAGAAGGCTGTTGCAAAGCGTTACGCCAAGGAGCAGGGAAAGGCCTACGATTCTTTAAATCTGATTGTTGTACACATGGGAGGCGGTGTTTCCGTCGGTGCTCATGAAAAGGGCCGTGTTATTGACGTATTCAATGCCCTTGATGGCGACGGTGCTTTTTCTCCTGAAAGAGCCGGTGCTGTTCCCTCAGGCGCACTGATTAAAATGTGCTTCTCCGGGCAGTATACAGAAAAAGAAGTTTACAAGAAGATCGTCGGGAACGGCGGCTTCAACGCTTATGTAGGAACCAATGACATGCGCGATGTGGAAAAGATGGTGCAAGGTGGAGACAAGAAGGCAGCAGAAGTGCGTGAAGCTTTTATCATGCAGGTTTCCAAAAATATCGGCTCCATGGCATGCGTTTTGAAAGGCAAGGTTGATCAGATTATCATTACCGGCGGCATTGCATATGATAAGGTTGTAGTGGCAGGCCTGACCGAAAGAGCCGGATTCATTGCTCCCATTACCGTATACCCCGGTGAGGATGAGCTTCTTGCTCTAGCACAGGGTGCTCTGCGCGTGATGAACGGTGAAGAAAAGGCTATGGAATACTAATTATCCAAAAAGGAACTGTTGCATAAATCGTTTATTACACTGATATAGGGGCATGCATCCTTTCATAGCAATACTATAATCGATTTCGGGATTTGGCGAACCTGGCCGGTACAAATACTTATTGCACTGTCCGGATGAAACTCAAAGCCAATGGTGGTATCTATGTGTAAGGAACAATTCGGAAACGGGGCGTAAAAAATCAATTCGCACTGTGAAAAATAAAGCTCTCAGACTTTACCTGTTCGAAGCGAAGCAAGTTTAAAGTCTGAGAGCTGTATTTATTTTTCACAGTGCGGATTAGATTTTTCTTGCCCCGCTTTACGTGTGACGAGCACATAGATACCACCAAGGCTTTTCGGACAGTCATCCGAACAGTGGCATCATTGTACCGGCTGTTTCTGCCAAATCTATCGAAATCGCAAATAAGTCCTGCTATGAAAGGATACATGCCTTTAAGCAGGAAATCTGATTTATGCAACAGTTCCTTTTTGTCCTCCTATCGGTCATGCGCGGACTTTGCAAGTAACAGGAACATGGGGAATATCTCCAGTCTTCCGGTTAACATAACAAATGAAAGAACCACCTGTACCCAATCTGAAAAGATACTGAAATTGGCTGCCGGACCTACCAGATGAAGACCGGGACCGATATTATTAAAGCAGGACAGCACCGCTGTCAGATTCGTTGTCAGATCATATCCATCTAACGAAACAATTAATGTGAACACACAAACCAAAATCAGATAAACCGCTGCATAAATCCTTGTAGACTCCAGGGTTTTTTTGTCCACCGGCTTACCGTTCAGGCGCACTGTTACAATTTCCTTGGGATTGATAATCTGTCTGATCTCCTGAATAAAGGATTTCACCAGAATAATGACTCGTGAGATCTTCATTCCGCCTCCGGTCGATCCTGCGCAGGCACCGATCACCATCAACAATACAATGGTATGTTTGGCAAATTCCGGCCATTGTTCATAATCCACCGTTGCGAATCCGGTCGTTGTAATAATACTGGATACCTGAAAAAATGCCTGTCTGAGTGCATTCCCGATTCCGCCCGCAAAATTAACAATATTAATGGCAATAGCAATTGTTGATGCTGCCACAATTCCAAGAAACACCTTCACCTCTTCCGTGGAGAAAGCATCCTTAAATTTTCTTAGCAGAAGCAAATGATAAACATTAAAATTGATGCCAAACAGCAGCATAAAGATTCCCACAACGATCTCGATTGCAAGACTGTTATACCCACCAATTCCGGCTGCAGTCACCCCAAAGCCACCGGTTCCCGCTGTACCGAACGCAATACAGAAGCTGTCAAACATAGGCATGCCTAAAAGGCATAGCAGCCCGATCAGAATCAGGGTCATTACCGTATAGATTCCATATAGGATCATGGAAGTGGTTCTCATTCGCGGAACCAGCTTTCCCGCTGTGGGTCCCGGAACCTCTGCCCGCACCAGATGCATGGAATTATCGTTTTCCATAGGCATCACCATAAGCACAAACACCAGCACCCCCATACCGCCGATCCAATGAGTAAAGCTCCTCCAAAACAGGATCCCATGCCCCAGGGCTTCCGGTTTGGCGAGTATCGAAGCACCTGTTGTAGTAAATCCTGAGACAATCTCAAAAAGAGCGTTCCAATAGCTTGGGAATCCTCCTCCCAGATAAAGAGGAACCGCTCCGATCAACGAGATGACGATCCATGCCGCTGCCACAATGAAATAACCATCCCTGCTACTCATCCGCCGTTCGGACTGTCTGGTCCGGTTCATCAGAAAGCCGATGATTCCCGCCGGCACCATAGTAAACAGGAAAGCACCTGCATCCCCATCCTGATAAGCAAGAGAAATCAGAAGCGCCGGTATCATTAAAAGCACTTCCACCAATATGATTTTTCCAAGTATACTGATAATCTTCCGTCTGTTCATCGCTTTTCATGCCTTCCCGCTAGTCTGCAAAGATATCTTCTAAACGCGCGATCTGCCTGCCAATCGTTGCTACCAGTGCAGTGTCACCCGGCATCAGCATATCATCACCACGGGGAATGATCGTTCTCCCCTCCCTGATAATACATCCCAGAAGAATGTTTCTCTTAAGCTTCAATTCCTTTAGCGGAATGCCTAAATTGCTGTCATTTACATCTATCTTAAACTCAATAAACTCAATTTTCCCATCCATCAGACGATAGAGAGATTCCACGGCATCATTATCCTCCGCATTGAGCAGGGATCTGCTGTAACCCAAAATACGGTCTGCTGCAACATCCTCCCTGGAAATCGTGCAGATATCACTTCCTGCCGGAAGCACCTTCAACCTGGATTTGGCATTGATTCGGGAAACCACCTTATTGATCTTCTGCGAATCTGCATACATTGCCGCTACCAGATTGTATTCATCATTCTCCGTAAGGGCAATGAATGCATCGGTATTTGCCACATCTGAGGCAGACATGGAATCAAAATAAGCCAATGCATCATCATGCATGACTGCAGCTCCCGGGATATCCTCCGAAATCTTCTGTGCCAGCTCCGCATTTTTCTCCACAATTGTCACCTTGGCTCCCTGCTTTAGCAGAACCTCAGCAAGATAAAAAGAAATTCTTCCGCCACCTGCAATCAGAACAGATTGTAATGGTTTAACCGGAAGCTTCAGCTTCCGGAAAGACTTCCTGAATTCCTCTGCTGCTCCTGTCAGATACAGAACATCTCCACATTTTAAGGTTGTATCCCCCTTGGGAACAAAAGCCTCTCCGTCCCGCACTACTGCGCAGATCAGCAGATTAATTCCCATATTCTGATTAATTTCAATCAGACGCTTGCCATCAAGAGGTGAGCCGTCACCGACTGACATTTCCACAAGTTCCGCCCTGCCTCCTGCAAAAACCTCGACTCTGGTAGCCAGCGGAAATCTGAGCAGCCTGTAAATTTCCATTGCGGTTGCGAGCTCCGGATTTATGATCATCGTAAGCCCCAGCTTATCCTTATAGAACCGGTTTTGTCTGGCATAATCCACATCCCTGATACGGGCAATGGTATGCTTAGCGCCAAGCATATGCGCCGTCAGACAGCTTAATATATTTAATTCATCCGAGTTTGTCACTGAGATGAACATATCTGCCTCACTGGCATTCACATCCTGCAGAGTTCCGTAAGAGGCACCGTTGCCCTGAAAACAGATGACGTCAGCAGAATTGCTCATACTGTTAACAACGCTCTCCTCCTGATCAATGACGGTCAGCTCATAACCGTCATGAGAAAGCTGCACCGCAAGATTTCTGCCGATTTCTCCTCCGCCAACAATAAAGATCTTCATATTTTTACGCTGTTTCACTTCTTAAATACCCGCTTTCCAACTACAGTTCATCCTTTGTCACATTACGTTTCATTATAACTCATATGGATTTTGCTTTCTATACCTTTCTGCACTTTTATCGTTTTCTTTATATAAAAAACGAGAGGCCCTTTGACCTCTCGCCATTCTTTCTTTATTGTCTCACCTTAATGTGAACCTCACGAAGCTGCTGCTCGGTTACCTCATTGGGGGCGCCACACATCAGATCCTGTGCTGTTCCGCTCATCGGGAATGCAATGATCTCACGGATATTCTCTTCATTGCGAAGCAACATGATCATACGGTCTACGCCGGGTGCCATACCCGCATGCGGAGGTGCTCCAAACTGGAAGGCATTGTAAAGAGCTCCGAATTTCTGCTTCAATACCTCTTCATCATAACCTGCGATCTCAAATGCTTTTACCATAATATCAAGATTGTGATTACGAACAGCGCCGGAGGACAATTCCACACCGTTGCAGACAATATCGTACTGGTATGCCAGAATTTCAAGCGGATCCTTGGTATTTAATGCCTCCAGGCCTCCCTGCGGCATGGAGAAAGGATTGTGTGTAAAGCCAATCTTCTTGGTTTCCTCATCCCTCTCAAACATCGGGAAATCGTTGACAAAACAGAAACGATACGCATTCTTTTCACAAAGATCAAGACGCTTGCCAAGTTCATTTCGAATCTGTCCGGCAAAGTTTGCTGCTCTTTCTTCTTTATCAGCGATAAAGAAAATGGTATCATCTTTTTCCAGTCCTGCAAGCTCTCTCATTTCACCCTTCAATTCATCGGGAATAAATTTATCAATAGGGCCCTTATAGGACAAATCCTCCTGAACCTCCAGATAGCCGAGACCACCCATACCAATCTCTGTTGCAAACTTCAGCATCTTTTCGTGGAAGCCCTTGGACTGGTGCCCATGAATCTTGATGGCTCTTACCGTCTTATTCTGGAAGGGCTTAAAGGTACAACGGTTAAAGAACTCAGACAGATCGATAATTCTCAGCGGATTGCGAAGATCCGGCTTGTCGGAACCGAACTCCAGCATTGCCTGCTTGTAGCTGATCACCGGGTAAGGAGCCTTCGTCACTTCAAAGCCCTCCGGTGCAAACTTTTCAAAGGTTGCCGTGAGCACTTCCTCACCAACACGGAACACATCCTCCTGGGTTGCAAAGCTCATTTCAAAGTCCAACTGATAAAACTCACCGGGAGAACGGTCAGCTCTTGCATCCTCATCGCGGAAGCAGGGTGCGATTTGGAAATATTTGTCAACACCCGATACCATCAGGAGCTGCTTATACTGCTGAGGTGCCTGGGGCAGCGCATAGAATTTTCCTTTATAATGTCTGGACGGTACGATGTAATCTCTTGCTCCCTCCGGTGATGAAGCACAGAGAATCGGTGTCTGTACCTCCATAAATCCCATCTCAGTCATTTTCTCACGAAGAAATTTGATCACGTTGGAGCGGAAGATCATGTTGTCCATGACCTTGCGGTTTCTCAGATCAAGGAAACGATACTTCAGGCGAAGATCCTCCCTGATTTCCTTGGAAGTGGCAATTTCAAAAGGAAGCGGTCTGTATACCTTCCCAAGCACTTCCACGCTATGTGCTTCCAGTTCGATGGTTCCCGTAGGAATCTTGGGATTATAGGTTTCCTCATCCCTCTTGTCAATCTTTCCCTGAATACTGACACAGTCCTCCTTGTTGATTCCCTTTAAAAGAGACGTATCTCTCATGACGATCTGAAGCACACCATACATATCCCGCAGATCAATAAAAGACACACCGCCATGATCGCGGATATTCTCAACCCAGCCTGCAACCTTAAGCTCGCTTCCAATGTCACTTTCCGAAATCTGATTCAGTGTACGTTCCCGATACAATGTTGATAATTCCATTTTTTTCCTCCATCTCAAAAATAATAATAAAAAATCCCGAATTAACAGCTGTGCTATTAATTCAGGACGAATATACCAATTGCTCCCGATTCCCGGGAAGGCGAACGGTTAAATCCGCGGTGCCACCTGATTTACTGCCAAAGCAGTCACTTTCATTTTCATTTTCGGCTGATAAAGTTGTTATTCATATGGATTCATTCTGCCGGCTTCTCACCATCCCGGCTCTCTGAAAGCGATAATCCATACTACTCGTCTTCGTCCTTGCCAATACATTGTAATCATAATGTAGATTATCCCATTTGTCAATTTCCAATTCCCAAAAATTGTACATTTTCCGCAACCTTTCGGATTATGTCCCATAAATAAGAATGCCTCCCTCAGGGATTTGCCCTTTAGGAGACAGTCTTACATTTAGGATTTTAGGGATTTATTCAATAATCACATTCCACCGAACTTTATGCTCTGTGAGAATGCATCATTTTAACGTATCCAAAAAGGATCACGGCTACAGCTGCAGTTCCTGCCAGTTCAGCGACCAGCACTTGCAGTGTTTCTGCCAAAAAGAATGCTGCGTTCATGTCTTTCCTCCTTTACCGTGCAAACCTCCGTCCTCTGCTCTCTGTTCAGATACAGAAGAGGAAGACCGATGACAAGCATACCACCGATCACATTTCCTATTGTTACAGGCAGAAGATTTCCAAAGAGAAAATTCTGCCAATTCAAAGCAGAAAGCTGTTCTGCCGTATAACCATACTGCTCCATTGCAGCCTGTGTATATTGAGGATTCACAGCTGCAACCATACCGGCTGTGATATAGTACATATTCGCAACACAGTGTTCAAAACCCGCTACTACAAACAGCATAATGGTAAAGAATGCTGCCAGAAGCTTACCGGTAATGTCCTTTGCACAAAGTGCCATGAGAACCGCCGCACAGACTAAAATATTACAAAGGACCCCGGATATCACTGCCCTTGATGTTGAAATCGTAGCTTTTCCCAGCGCTACCTTAATGGTGTAAGCACCGAGAAGTCCTGCCGAATAATCAAACTGTCCGCTGGCAGCTACTGCAACTGCCGTAAGCACGGCTCCAGCAAAATTTCCTGCAAACACAATTACAAGTGTTCTTACCAGCTGCAGGGGGCTATGCTCTTCAGCTGCGGTCGCCATAATCATCAGGCAATCTCCCGTAAACAACTCTGCTCCCAGAAGAATAACCATCATCAGGCCTACCGGAAACACAACTGCTGCCGCGAGGCGGGAAAGTCCCACGTTATCAATCGTATGCGCTGCCACACTGCTTGCGGCAGCTCCCATGGCTATCATCATTCCCGCGAACATTGCTTTCACAAAAAGCTTCACAGGAGAAGCATTCACTTTGCTCTCACAACTGTCAATATACTTATTCACTGCTTCCCTGATTGATAAAAAGCCTTCCATTGCTGCATTTCCTTCCGCATTGTTTTTCCAACATGAAGCGTAACAGACTTTGAAGCATTGCGGTAATATAAAAAAAAGCCGGAGTCATATCAAATGCTATATAACCCCGGCTGATGCTACATCTACTTTTGATTCATACAATTTTTTCTGGAAAAGGATATCATTTTCACCCAGCTGATAGTCCTTCCGGTAAATCAGTACATCCCTATATAGATTATCCGGTACCTTGCATACACGCTGCACCAGCTGATGCTGCAGCAAATGCTTTTCCGGAAGAGGCGACACCCACATATAGGTAGTAGGAACATTGGTCAGCAGATCAAACTGACTGCCCCTCTCATAAACATAAATCGTTCTTTCACAGGAGGAACTCCGCTTTTCTTCCTGCTGTCTGCGTTCATTTCTGGGCATTTCAATATCACCATGCGTAATCTTTACATAGTCCTTCAGATCGCTCCCCACAATCACAGGCTTTGCTGCCAGCGGATGGTTTTTTGACATCACAAGCACATATTCAAATTCCCATATCGTTTCATATTCCAGCTTATTTGCCGTCAGATACTTTTCAAAATAATCCTCATCATCCTTGCGGTAACGGATAATTCCCATATTGTAGCCTCTGTTTACCACATTGTCGATGGTTTTGAGCGTATTTGTCTCATTGACGGTAATCTCGATCCCTTCCTCCATAGGAAGCTCTGCAACAAACTCCGTGAACCCATTGGCAATATAGCTTCCTCTGGGAATGGAAAGCTTAAATCTTCTGGCCCCTTCCGTCTCCCTGCGCCCGATTTTCTCCATCTCATCCAGCTGCTCCAGCATCTTATGTGCGTGATAAAGGAATTCACTCCCCTTTTCCGTAACCTTAATTCCGCCTGCGCCCCGCTTAAAGATCTCATACCCCAAATCTTCCTCCAGATCCTTAATTGCTTTACTCAAATTAGGCTGTGCCATGTACAGATTCTGTGCTGCCTGGGTAATAGAACCCGCCCTTTCAATTTCTACCGCATATCGGAAATATAATGTATTCATCTGAAATCCCTCATATTCATTATGATCTTACAGCCATATGGAAAGATATATTACCGCTTTATCATACCACGTTCCCTCTGAAACAGTTCATATTTTTTTGGACATTACAATATATGTTTTTTTATATATTACAGCTTCCGAAGAAGCGCAGATTCTGTCTGTAGAAAGCTTATCAGCAGAGCAGCAGAACATGCTTGCCGTTATGGACTCCCTCAATATGTGTATGTTGGAAAATGATTGGGAATATACACCTGAGGATCCTGCTTTTCTTTGGACTGCTTTATTTTATACCATCGGCAACTACCCCAATATCCGGGATAACGAGAGTACCGGAGCTATCAAAATCGACAGCTATGAAGGTATTATGACAGTCTACTACAAGTTGATTCAGGAATATGCCACAGGGATTACCGAAACGTATGAGGAATTACCGGCACTTCCTGCCGACTGCTGCGTAATGCAAAATGCAGATACCGAATACTACGATTTCCCCATGGGCGACCGCGGTATTTCCTATGGGAAGATTGCTTCCTGGACAGTCAATGCAGACGGAACCAATACCGTCGTAACCGAGCTTCGTGCCGCTGACGATGAGAGTCTCATCGGCGCATATGAGTATACTCTTGTTGACAATTCTTATGCAGACGGCATGGCTGATCCCATGTTTGCCTATACCGTGAGAAGTGCCACAAAATTGCAGGCTGATTAAGGCGCAGCCACCAAAAAGGCGCAGCCAATGGCTGCGCCTTCATTGTTATTCTCTTACATTGATTCGTGGAAGGTTCTGGAGATAACATCTGCCTGCTGTTCCGGTGTCAGCTTAATGAAATTTACCGCATATCCTGATACGCGGATGGTAAGCTGAGGATACTTTTCCGGATGCTGCTGTGCATCGCGAAGCACATCTCTGTTCAAAACATTAACATTCAGATGATGTCCACCCTTCTGTGCATATCCGTCCAAAAGACTAACCAGATTATCAACCTGTGCTGTATTAGCTGCCATAATAACCGCTCCTTTCCTGCTTTTCAACAATACTTCTTGTTATTCATTTACATCTTGTGTTTGTTAATGTGTGTGGTGTTTTGTTTTCTGTGATTACATCATACCTATTTTTCAAAGCAAAATCCGTAACATTGGTTACGGATTTTTAAATTTGATGTATTAAATTCAAAACAATCGCAGGTTAGCCGTACAGCATTTCCACAGCGTCCTTATCGCAGATTTCAATCCGGTTCCGCTCCACCTTTACAAGGCCGTCCTTCTGCATCTTCATCAGTTCCCTGGACAGGGACGGTCTGGCCACTCCAAGGAAATCCGCAAGCTGCTCACGGTTCATATGCAACTCCACATTCCCCTCCTCATCAGCCGAATCGATCAGCCAGATCGCAATCCTCTCACGAAGAGAGGAGGTACTGATCAGATGAAGCTTTCTGGTAATTTTAAAATTATTTTCCGACAGAATTTCAAGCATATTCTGAGTCAGCTGCTTATGATGCTCGCAGGCATTGGAGCAAAAGTGATAAAAGAAATCCCAGGGCATTTCCAATACCGTGACATCGGTCACGGCAACTGCGTCATACCAGTAGCGCTTTCTGTCCCCAAACAAAAAGATCTCTCCAAACACATTTCCCGTTTCTACCAGATACAGCACATCCCGCTTCCCCGATGTAAAATCCTTACAAATCTGAATCTTTCCATCAAGGAGCAGAAACAGCCTGTTAGGTAGTCCTCCTTGTTCAAAAACATAACTTCCTTCCGGATACTTCCTGATTCCTGCTTTGGAACAGTTCAGAATACGTTGTGTTTCCGATTCCGAGATTTGCTGAAACAATTTGCAAAGTTCAATCTTTTTCATTCTGTCAATCCTCTATCCTTATCCTGCCAAAAACAGATTTTCAATAACCTGATCCGCCTGCGTATATTGATCCCTTGTGGATTCCACACACCAGTCCTCCACATAAATCCAGCCACATTTCACTTCATCCCCCGATAGAATCTCCGTCTGCAACCAGTTCTTCCCATCAGTACCATAAAACTTAGTGATTCTGCTCCCGCTTTCCACTGTCGTATAGTCAGCATCTCTGGAGCAACCCTCATATAGGATCACACTTTCAAGCAGCAGGTACGGCCTCTCCTCACGCCACAATTCAGAACCACCGGAGGCAAACGCATAATAATCTTTCTCCTCCTCCACAATCTGATCCGTCTGTGGCAAAAGCTGCCAGGTGGCTTCAATCACTCTGGTTTCCAGGGGCGTATAAATATATTTTTGTCCATAAATCTCCCCATCTCCAAACAGGTAATTTCTGCCGCTCACCATGCCTTCCCGATCAAAAATACTTTCCGCTCTTCCTATTTCATACATTGTTCCGTCCTGATAACGGAAAAAGACTGTCACCGGGTCGTCACTGGGACCATAGGCATAAACCGCCAACTCATATTTTCCATCCTGCGAATCAAGATCAAGCAGACCAATATATTCCTCTATGATATTGTCATCAATCGGAAATTGGAATTTTTCCCCGTTTATGATAATCTGGGCCTCCCAGCCATCGATAATGCCATCCTTCGGGAACAGGATTTCTTCCTCCAGTCCATCTCCATCGAGATCTGCGTTGAACTTTTCCCCTGCCGGAAGCTCTACCAGATAATGAGTGGCGCTTTCCGGCTTTTTCAGATCTTCCGCGTATGCAAGTGCCTGCTCCTTATCCTGCACAGCATTTTTAAGATCCTTCAGCTTCTCAATGGGGATTTCGGGAAACCGGGGGCCTGACGCATAGCATCCCAGCTCATACTGGTTAAAAATAAAGATCAGTTTATTCTCTTCTATAAAGAAATTAGGATCATAATAAATGCTATATACTAGTATCTGTTCATAATCCTCCCAAAGACTCTCCGCATCATCGGCAAGCTGTTCAATCAGGTATTCCGACAGATATGCCTTTTCATCTTCTTTTCCGCTCAGAAAATCATCCAGCGTCAGCTTTGCTCCGGTCTGCGCGTCCAATACCGTGCCGGTCATCAGATAAGAGCCATGGGCTCCGCCTCCGTAGGTTTCCTCATGCTTTACCAGACTGATATATTGTTCATCATTGGTGGCCACAGTGTAGTCCACATCAAAGTACCAGTCGGTGCCCCAGCTGTAATCTTCCTCATCCCCGCCAGTCAGCATTCCCCGGTAACAATCATCCGCCATCCAATAAAAGCGTTCTTTTTCAGAGGAAAAGTCATCCCTCGCCTCATCGATCAATTCCCCGACCTTCTCCCGGGCAACAGCATTTGAAAGCTTAAATTCCGGTATCTGAAGCCGGTAAGACATCAGTTCCGTCTTGCCAAAGAGGGAGTCCTTTTCGATTCCCTCCTCAAGATATCCGCCTATCTGCTCCTGTAGAGCAGCTTCCTTCTCACCGGACTCCTCTGTTATCTGTTCCTGCTTTTCCGGCTCCTGCTGTTCCTGATTCTGCTGTTCCTGATTCTGTTGTTCCTGTTCCGGCTGGTTCACTGCCTCTTGTTGGCCGCAGCCCGCCATAAGGAAGCAAATAATTCCTAAAGCCAGTATTCCTTTTTTCATAATCATTCTTCCCCGTATCAAAAATTATTTAAACTCTTCAGTTGCGCTGAACAGCTTTCTCCCTTTTACTGATACATTTTTACTCTATTCTCTGCTTCCTTTAGTCTCTCATCAAACTGCTCATAAAAATTAGGTGATCTGCCATCTGTTCTGATCGTGTCATACCCAGTCACATAAAACAGATCTAAAAGATACATGTTCAGGTTCTTAATGATCGTGTCATTCTCTGTCTTTTCAATCAACGCCTGCACGCGCTTCAAAAAGCGGTGCCATCTATTAATATAGTCCTCATATTTTGAAAGCTCCGGTATGCCAAGCCATTTTTTCAGCTTGACCTTAGATTTATTGGGATAGCTGCATTCATGCACCTGCAGAAAATAGCGAAAGCCATCCTCCTGATAGATTCTGCCCATGGGAAACATCCGGCAAAAGCCCGGCCTATGGTTATGAATGGTACATCTCCCCTCACTGCTTAGAAAGGCACATCCCTCACCGTCCGGTCTCATCTTTAAATTCGGCTGGACAATGCCCTCCACTACCCGCAGTTCTATTTTATCCTTCATCAGCTCCTCAAAGCCCATTCCCGATACCTGCTTAAGTTGATAAAGATCATACGGATCAAGGACAATGGTATCTCCTACGATCCGGCAGCACTCCGAGCAGCCTGCACAGTCATTGCAGCCGATCTTCACCATATCGTTCGCGGTATAAAGCTTTCCATCTGATATTTCACTTAAGTCAATTTCACGTTCCATCACGCTTGTCTCCATAGCATTTCTGTTAATTGTATTTTACTGCAAAATGCCGCTTTAGGAAACTGGAATCGAGCAAAATCTAGCAATTTTAACATTTTTTATCTGCAATACTTGCGCTTCGGCAATTGGAAAAGGCAGATAGCTTTCCTACCTGCCTTTTCCCTATTTTGGATGTCAATTATGACTTATCAGTATAATACACCTTAATTTCCGTACGCTCAGCCAGATTTGAACCAAAATATTGAATGCTGCCGTCCTTAATCAATTGTCTGATCTTACTTCTGCTCATCTGCAAAATCTCCGGCAACAGTCTGTCCGTTCTGATCGGAAGCATATATGGGTTATGAATGATAATCTGTATTTCCGAATTCTCAACGCCTTCATGCTTCGCACAATCGTCATTTAGCTTCTCAATCGTGCATTCTAACCGTTCTATATCAATCTCAGCCCGATTCTTCAGAAACAAATTCCGATCCGTTCCAAATTGAAGTGCTGTATCTGCATCATTTCCAAGAAATGCCTGATATTGGGCATCTTCGATCTTCTCCGGACTGACTCTCTCATAAATCGGAAGGTTATAGGTATGTTTACACTTCTCACACTGGTAAACTAACCACACATCAAGCTGTCTTCCATTTGCATTAACACGAAAATTTCCGGTGCTGACATAATGCTCCTTTCTTCCGCAGCCGGAACAGTTCCTGATAATCGTATATGCCTTTGTCGGTGTTATTCTGTATTCAATTGTCTTACAATAGTCCATTTTGCATCTCCTTACGTTTATTTTCAGGTATGCAAAGACTATTACAGACAGCATAAGCTTTCACGCTGTCAAATCAGTATTTTCCGAATTGCAATAGCCTCTGCTATGCAATCAAGTGGGGTGTGCCCATAACTCTTTCCTCCTTCTTTCTTCTCACCGGATTCATTCTATCAGATAACTTACTTCTGCCGAAACCTCGCGTTTTCTTCACAAATAAAAATGAGGAAAGAATAATCTTTCCTCATTTCATTACATTATTCAGTTTTCTGATCATCAGGCACTTTTCCTTGCCTGATATACGATGCGCTGTATGCTCTTTTCAGATAAAAAATATTTATCGGCCAGTTCTGCCATCTTCATTCCTTCAAGATAACCCTGATAGATTTCCCGGTTTCTGGCTGTCAGTTCCGCTTTGAACTGCGTGCCCTCTCCCCATGTTTTTCTATTCTCGCTCTTTCTGGGAATATAAATATTTTCTCCATCTACATACTGCTGTATCAATTCAATTATTTCAACAGGCAGAATTTCTTCTGCGCTCCTATAGCTCATGATTGCCCTCCTGATTTGCTTCCTTTTTATTTTTCAGGATCAGCAAAAGCTATAGCATCATTCAATTATTTTATGTATGCAATAGCTTTTGCTATGCACAAACGACGGGTGTACCCATAAAAATGTCTCCTTTCCCTATCTGTTATTTTGCTGATAATGCTCCAGGAAATCCCCTATTTTCTTAGCAGACTCCTCCAGTACACTGCAATCCGGCAGATAAACGATTCTAAAATGGTCAGGCTGCTCCCAATGAAAGCCGCCACCATGCGTAATGAGAATATGCTTCTCCCTCAACAGATCATAAGCAAACTGCTCGTCATCTGTAATGGAAAACTTCTTAATATCCAGTTTCGGGAAAAGATAAAATGCTGCCTTGGGACGTACAAAGGACAGTCCCGGAATTGTCTCAAGCTGTTTGCAAATGCATTCTCTCTGTTCATAAACCCTTCCTCCGGGCACCAGCAACTCATCCGTAAAGTCAATGCACTCCAAAGCCTTAGGAATCAGTGACTGGGCAGGCACATTTGAACAGAGCCGCATGGATGAAAGTAAATTTAATCCTTCTATGTAGTCCTTTGCCTGGGACTTATTTCCGCAAATGCACATCCAGCCGCAACGATATCCGCAGATCAGATGGGACTTGGATAACCCGTTAAAGCTGAGTGTCATCAAGTCAGGTGCCAGCGATGCCAGCGAATAGTGTTCTACTCCATCCATAACCAGTCTATCATAAATTTCATCAGCAAACAAAATTAATTCATTTTCTCTTGCAAGCTGCACGATCTGCTCCAGAATTTCTTTGGGATAAACTGCCCCTGTAGGGTTATTCGGATTGATCACCACAATTCCCTTTGTATTAGGTGTGATTTTTTTTCTCATATCCTCAATGTCAGGATACCATTCCTGGCTCTCATCGCATAGATAGTGAACCGCCGTCCCACCGGCCAGTGTGACAGAAGCTGTCCACAAAGGATAATCCGGTGAGGGTACCAGAACCTCATCCCCATTATTCAGCAGAGCCTGCATCGACATTGTAATCAGTTCGCTGACACCATTCCCCGTATAAATATCATTCACCGACTCACAGGGAATCCCCTTTTTCCTGCAATAACCTAAGATAGCCTCCCGGGCACTTAAGAGTCCCTTGGAATCGCAATATCCTTCTGTGTTTAAAAGGTTACCCGAAATGGCATCTACGATTGCCTGCGGTGCCCGGAAGCCAAACGGTGCCGGGTTACCGATATTCAGCTTTAAAATGTTGATTCCCTCAGCTGTCATGCGCTGTGCCTCATCCATAACCGGCCCTCGAATATCATAGCACACCGAATCCAGTTTCTTAGATTTTAAATACGTCTTCATCTCAATCCCTCCTTACTTTCCTCTGCAATAAAAAAACCCTAAGCCTTTGATTTCAAAAGCTTAGGGCGAATACTACTATCCGTGTTACCACCTAAATTCAGGAAAAACCTGCACTCTGCCGGTACTGTCATACCGCTTCTCTGTAACGGGAGAACCCGATGACACCTATTGCGAAATAATCTGCTTTCTCATCGTCACGACTCAGGGACTGCTTCTTTATCAGCTCGGCAAAGGCTTTCACCAACCACCTTCTCTCTGCAACCTTACTTAATAAATACTCTTTCCCATCACGGTCTTTATCCATTGAAGTCATGCTATCATTTTGCTTTCGTTTTGTCAAGGTATTAATCCTTACAATTCTTTCAAAAGCCGTATATAAAATTCCACTGTTTTCACCAATGTATCAATCGGTATTCTTTCATTATTGCCATGAATCATTCCCCGTTCCTCTTTGGAAAGCTTCATAGCCGAGAAACGGTAAACTCTGTCGGTGATTTTGCAATAGTGGCGGGAATCACTGCAGGCCATCATCAGATAGGGAGAGATGATAGCTTCCGGCCAGGTTCTGTGGATTACCATTTTCAATTTTTCCCATTCCTCACAAGAAGTGTCAGAATAAATGGAAGGATTCATTCCGTTTATCAGCTTAATCCTGATCCGGTCATTTCCAATGGTCTTCCTTAAGTATTCCGTTGCCGAATCGATGGTATCCTTTCCCATAAGCCGCATATTAATACCGAAATCCGCTTTCGGCGGCAGCACATTATAGGCCTTGCTTCCATTCATTCTGGTAACCGCCACCGTGGTTCTCATCATGGCGTTTAATTCCCCGCCGGATTTCTTACAGATCAGATCAAGCAACGGTAAAAAGCACCACAAATTTGCGAACAGAATCTTATAGCCAAAGGTAGAATGTCTCCCCATTATGTCAAACATCTCTTTTACAGGCTTTGTTAGCTGACGCCTAAAAGGATGGCTTTCAATCCGGATGACCGCTTTGCTAAGCTGCCCCAGAACAGTATGCATGGGAGGGGTGGAAGCATGACCGCCCTGGCTTTCCATTTGGAAGTCCATGTTCACACTTCCCTTTTCCCCAATTCCCACCATTGCACTTTCCCTGTTTACACCGGGGAAGGTATTTTCTACCACAGCCCCACCTTCATCCAGTACCAATGCCGGCTTCACACCGTGCTCCTCAAGATATGCCACGATCTGGGCGCAGGTATTTCCGTCTATTTCTTCCTCACCGGAAAAAGAAAAATAAAGGTCATTTTCCGGAAGATAACCTTCTAAAAGAAGCTGCTCTGCCGCCTCCAGAATTCCGCAAAGTGTACCCTTCGTATCAAGTGTTCCCCTGCCCCAGATACAGCCGTCCTCTATGATTCCTTCAAAGGCAGGCTTATCCCAGCCTTCGGGATCTACCGGCACCACATCATAATGAGCCATACACACGGATGGCTTTTTATCTGATCTTCCCTTCAGGAAATAAAGCAGCCCTGTTTTCCCGATTTTTTCAAGATGGCACTTGCTATGTACCAGGGGAAACCTTTCCTTAAGCAGTTCCTCAAATCTCTGAAACTCTTCACGATCCACCAGCTCCTCATTTCTGTTAGAAACTGTCTTACAGCGAATCATGGCAACCATATCATCCACGATCTTTTCTCTGTTGGTCTGAATCTTTTCCTCCGCCACAGGCGGCAGTTCCTCCGGCCCAAATAAAGCTGCCCGGATCAGAATCACTGCAAGGAGCAAAAGTAATACCGCAAAAAGAACGCCCAAAATCATTCCAGCCATTTTATAACCAACCTTTCTTATACATGAATCTGGCTGCAGCCAATGCAACTAAAACACCAACCGGCACTAACACACCGACAGAACCGGCAAGTGAAGGAATACATAAAAACAATACCACCATAAAAATCAGCGGAGCAATAGCAATTTTCCAGTTCCTACTTACATAAACAACTGCAAGCCCTCCAAACAGAGCAGGCAGAATATTGTCAAATGCAGGCGCAAGAACTTCAGAGCTGAGTATGGGAGCAAGCGCCGACAAGCCGATCACACCAGCCACAATTACCAATGTTGTGACAATTGAGCTGGTTGCAATGGCAATGGTTGAGATTACCTCCCCTTCTTCTGTCCCTGGCTTCACCTGTGCATTTTCCATTGCATTCAAAGCGCTTGGCACTTTGATGCTGGTCAGATTTCCTGTTACAAAAGCAAGGTATGTGCCACCCGTTCCCAGCATTGGTGTGTAGGTGATCACTTCAATAACGCCTACGGTCCAGTAGATTGGTGCCACACCAAGAAGTCCCTTGAGAACTGCTGCTCCATCCGGCCATGCATCATAATAAAGGCACGCTGCCACCGGCACCATAAGGACCACCACTACCGCTGTCCATATCCAAATTTTTCCGTACAGATCTGTTTTCTTAATATAGTCATTCATGATGATCCCTCCTTATCGTATCAGTGGTGTAATGAGAACCGCAAACAGCATTGCCCCTATCATACTGATAGAAAGCGCATAGGTTTCTAACCATTTCATTTGAAATTTCTTAATCAAAATCCCGCAGATTCCCATAATTGCAGCAGATACCAAAAGTACAAAAATCGGAATAAAGCCCTTCATCCCGCTTCTGACATCAGCAAAAACCATACCTAAAAATGCGGATATCATACCAAGAAACATCGCAGTCATAAAAATGTCTCCCCATTTCGTGTCCTTGTTCTTAATCCTTATCATACCGCCCTGAATCTTTTTCATCAGAATTGGCGGCAATATAATACTGGGCATGATTCCAAGCGTCATAACCCAGGCAATTGCTGTGTAGATTTTCGGATCTGTAATCGCTTCCGACAGGGAAATGGAAAGTGCATTCGCCGTGGATGTGGCCGCAGGAAGCTCATAGGTAATGGCACCGATCACGCTCATTCTGATCCACGGTAAGGGGATCCCCAGAAATTTGGAAAGGGTAACAACACCAAGCAAAATAGAGATGGCCGGCGCTACAGTAAAAATAGCGGTAGAGACTATCGTCTTTCTGAGAGTCTCTGTCGTTATTCCGATCTGTTTTCCTCTCCTGTATGCTCTGATCAAGAAAAAAATGGATTGCACCAGAACAAATAAGACAACACAAACTGCCAGTAAATACAAAAATGTACTGTTAATATTAAATTCCATTGTTTATCCTCCATGACATTTCTGTTTCCATTATACCGCAAAATACTGTTTTCCACATCTCAATTCTTCTTTGACACTCAGACAGCAAAAGGCTTTCCGATTTCTCGGAAAGCCCATCATGCTGCCTGTTCCGCTTTTTTCTTATGCTACTCCGGCTACCCTTCGGGAGTTTTCCCCACCTGATCTGCGGTTAACCGAAATCACTTTGACGTCTTCTCTGGCAAGCAATTCTTCCAGCTCCTTTCCTGAGACGTTCCTGGTAATCTCCACCGGCATCATGAGTGCATTTAAATATCTTACGCGAACCTTTATCTCTCTTTTCATATTTTACTCCTCCATTATCAACTTATTTTTCTACTTTTTCTTGTTGGTTCTTGTTCCTTCTGATGTAATAATATCGCGTTTCCAGTGCTATTAATATCTGAATATGATTATTTTTTATAATAATATCGTATATAAGAGTGATATTACGACAAATTAGAACGATATTATTACAGATATGATCCCAACACGGCTTTCTATATACCGGAGCACGGCATGAGGATATTGAATTTTTGTATGTGATTGAAGATCAAATGGAATATATTGATCTGCTCGCAAATTCCGATATGAGCATCGCTAAGTTTTCCTCTTTCTCCGTTTTTGCTTGCTCCTTGTTTTCGTTTATCATAGGAGTACTACATTGATTTCCTCTTGCACTATTATCGTAAATTCGTTATAATCAATTTACATCTAAGATAGTCTTTTTTCAAATCACTATCTTTCAGGGCAGCCTCTGCTGTCTCATGCTTCCTCTGGAGGCTCCGGCGTTTCGCCATCTACTCAATCTAATTATTTATCTACGAAAGGAGCTTTTGCCTATGACAAAAAGCAACAAAAATAAACCCAGTGAGCGTGTCTTCCGGAAACTGGAGGACCTGAATCTCATTGACAATTTCCTGTTCCAGCAGATGCTGCAGCAGAAGGAGGAGGGCGAAGAATTTGCCAGGATCCTCCTCAGTACCGTTCTCGGAAAACATATCCGGAAGGTGACGATTGTCTCACAGAAAAACATCCTCGGTATTGATACCGACAAGCATGGCATCCGGCTGGATGCCTATATCGAGGATCTTTCCGATGAGCTCGATCCTAATCTTGCAGATGCCAGGCTCATTCCCGATCTTTCCACGGAAGGGCTGTTTCCAAGCACAGACGCAGATGCTGTTGCTCCTGTTCCTGATATTTATGACATCGAACCAAACAATACCTATGAAAAAGAGTCCCTTCCC
>SAMEA3663296__coassemble_318_pt1 | contig 21639 bp, 22 predicted proteins | sample SAMEA3663296__metabat2_high_PE_002 | metagenome-assembled genome bin SAMEA3663296 (sample SAMEA3663296) | pig gut metagenome | biome: pig gut; feature: pig-associated habitat; material: faeces | place: China | collected 2013 | reverse complement strand
TCGCGCCGCTATTAACGAGCTACTCCCTTTCCAGGGGAGCCCCTTCAGCCTCTTGGGTACTTCTCCAAATCAAGCTGATTACTTCAAATATTCATAACCGGTGCATAAAGCTCCAGCGGAGAAGGTATCTCCAGCGGAGAGGGTGGGATTCGAACCCACGCGCCCTTGCGGACAAACGGTTTTCAAGACCGCCTCGTTATGACCACTTCGATACCTCTCCAGTTCGTGCGCCTTCGGTCAGCGCAATGATTATTCTAGCAAATCAAATTCCTAGTGTCAACACTTTTTTCAGAAAAAATTTCTTCTTCGAAAGGCACTCAAAAAAAGCAAAAAAATAACAGACCGAAACTCTGTTTACAGCCTGCCATTCTTAGCAATAATTTTGTTCCATTCTTTTCCTGATCAGAAGCATCTTCTTGTCAATCTTGTAGATCTGCCTTGCGCACTCCTTCAGGTCCTTCTCAAATGCCGCTTTTCCTTTGTCTTCCTTTTTGTATACAAAATGGTGCTCAACAACCGCCCAGAAGTTCATAGCCTGTGTTCTGATCTGAATTTCAATCTTTCTTTTTTCCGTTCCTTCAATGGGCACAAGTGCAATGACATGAAGACTTTGATAACCACTGGCCTTTGGTTTTTTGACATAATCCTTTATCTTGATAATTTCAATATCTTCCTCTTCCTTCAACAGGTTTGCCAATCGGTAAATATCATCAAGGAAACTACATATCACTCTGATCCCTGCAATATCATTTAATCGACTCTGTGCTTCTTTTTCCTTTATATCATATCCTTTATGTATCATTTTTTTCAGGCAGCTTTCCGGCGTCTTGATCCGACTGCTTTGGGAACTGATAAATGTCCGCCCAAGTTTTTCTGAGTAGGTCTTATTGATCGTCTCCAATTTTTTATTGACCCTCTCAATTGCTTCCCGATACGGCAACGTAAATTTTTCATCCCCCACCCGTAACAAAAATTCCTGCTCTTCCTTTATATCCATAATCTGTTATTCCTTCCGTCTTTTATAATAGCCAAACAGAAAAGCCCTGAATACCATAATCATGTGAAAAGAAGGTAAAATATTTGTAAATCGCGAATATTTATGATAATCCCAAAAATTTTTCCGCTATTGAAATATCCTCCGGTGTCGTGATCTTGATATTTTCATAGGATCCCTCCACCAGCTTTACGCGATGCCCCGTAAAGGTCTCTACCACCATCGCATCATCTGTAATCGCAATACCATTTTCCAGAAACTCCTGCTCATTTTCCATCAGGTTGTCATAAGCATTCTTAATCAGATCATATTCGAACACCTGGGGAGTTTGAACCATAAAAACCAGTCTCCGATCCGGTGTGGAAACAATATTATGATTCTTATCTGCGATCTTAATCGTATCTTTTACAGGCATCCCCGCTACACAGGCACCATATTTCAGAACACAGGAATAAAGTCTTTCCAGTATTTTGACAGTAAGCATCGGTCTTGCACCGTCGTGGATAAATACATAGTCGCAAAAGGTCAGACTGCTTAATCCCTGAAAAACCGAATGATATCGTTCTTTTCCACCTTCCACAATACTGCTCACCTTAACAAAACCATACTTTTCTACGATTTCCTTTTTACAATAGGAAACATCACCGGGTGAAACAACCAGAACAACCTCATCGACAAAGCTTTCCTGTAATGCTTTCAGTGAATAATAAACAACAGGTTTATCCCCGATCAGCATGTATTGTTTCTTGATATTACTTCCCATTCGCTTCCCGCTGCCTGCCGCCAGTACGATCGCAGCAGTACGTTTCCTGTTCTCATCTTCCATCGCTATATTCTCTCTCCCAGTTTCAGGTTCGGAACCGCATTCAGATCAAATCCATGCCGGATTCCTTTTTGGAACTCATAGTATGCTGCCGCGCCAATCATTGCCGCATTGTCCGTACAGTAAATGGGTGAAGGGTGGTAAAAAGTAATGTCCTTTTTCCCGCAAACCTCTTCAAATGCTTTTCGTAATCCGCTGTTAGATGCAACACCCCCGGCAATGGCAAACTTCTTATATCCGTATCTTTCCACTGCATCCATGGAGTGCTCTACCAGCACATCAATAACAGCCCTTTGAAAGGAGGCTGCAACGTCTGCTGTATTTATCGCTTCTCCTTTCATCTGACAGGAGTTCAGATAATTCAGTACTGCGGATTTCAAACCGCTGAAGCTGAAATCATATTCCGCATCTGCCACCTTTGCCCTGGGGAAATGAATGGCATCCGGATTTCCCTCTCTGGATACCTTATCAATTTTCGGTCCCCCCGGATAGCCCAGACCGATTGCACGAGCTACCTTGTCAAAGGCTTCGCCTGCCGCATCATCCCTGGTTCTTCCGATAATCTCATACTCGCCATAGTCCTTCACAACAACCAGGTGGGAATGCCCGCCGGACACCACAAGACAGATAAAAGGCGGTTCCAGCTCTTTATTTTCAATATAGTTTGCGCTAATATGTCCCTCAATGTGATGAACTCCCACCAGCGGAATACCTGATGCAAAGCTGATCGCCTTAGCCGCAGATACACCCACTAGCAGAGCCCCTACCAGACCGGGGCCATAGGTCACTGCTATCGCGTTCATCTCTTCCAGCTTCATTTTCGCGTCAGTAAGTGCCTGTTCAATCACCTGATTGATCTTTTCAATGTGTTTCCTCGAAGCAATCTCCGGCACTACTCCGCCGTACTCCGTATGCAGCGCAATCTGCGAATAGATCACGTTGGAAAGGACCTCCCTTCCGTTCTTAACGACCGCTGCTGCCGTTTCATCACAGGAGCTTTCGATTGCCAATATGTAAACATCCTTTTCCATCTTAATTACTATGCCTCTTAATTCTGGTTTTCTTCTTCTGCGGGCTTCCAGCCATAAATCTTCCAGTGCCCCAGCTTATCTTTTCTGAGTACAAATATCTGATCTGTTACGGTAACGTTGGTTTCCTGTCTCATAGTAAAGGTGCAATGCAACCTTGCCCAGTTGTATCCATCCTGGGAAAAATATTCCACATCCGTGCTGGAAGAAGGACTGTAGCTGGAAACCACAAGCTTCTGCTCCTTCATGTTATTGATATCCCACTGCAGATCTTCCAGATATTGCTGTTGCGTCTTATTTGCTACCAATTCCTCATCATAGAGCTTCTGTATCTGCATTGCCAGCTCCTGTTGTTCCTCCTCCGAATAATCCTCACCGTAGAAGCATTGCGTAAGCTCTCCGAAATACTTTACCACTTCCCGGGGTGACGGCGGATAATTATTATCCAGATCACGCATCAATGCCTCCTGAACAGCAGAAACCTCAACAGGCTTCTCCTCTGTATCAGCTGCTTTCCTCATAGACAGATAATAATAGTACCCAATAACCAGACCAATCAATATGATCCCTATGATCAATCCCTTAACTCCACTCTGGCTATGCCTCTTTTTCATCGGAACACCTTCCTTCCCCTATCGGCAGTATTTATTCATCCTCGAACACAAGCTCCACTGTTTTTCCATCCCTGCAGACCTCAGTCTCCTGAAAAATCTTTTTTGTTGCCGGAAGATATTCCTCCGGCCTGTTCAGGGAAGGACTGTAATGCGTCAGCCAAAGCTTCTTCACCTGTGCCCGTTTTGCAAGCTCCGCTGCCTCATAAAAGGTCATATGCTTATTTTCCTTTGCCTTTGCCTTTTTCTCCGGCTCCCCATACATGCCCTCGCAGATAAACAAATCTGCTCCTTCCGCATGCTTTACGATTCCCTCTGTCGGTCTGGTATCCGTACAATAGGTAACCTTGAGTCCTTTCCTTACAGGCCCGATCACCATTTCCGGCACGAATGTCATTTCCTTTGTCTCTATAGTTTCTCCTCGTTGCAATCGGCTCCAGTACTTCTTTTCAATTCCCAACTCGACAGCCTTGTCTACCTGGAATTTACCAATTCGGTCAATGATAATGCTGTATCCGTAACAGGGCACATTATGATTCACGCGAAAGGCTTCTATCCGGAATCCATCCAACCGAATCGTGTGTTCGGCCTCTCCCAGTTCCAGACAATCAATCACAAACGGAAGCTCCGGGGCAATCACCCTCAAAGAAGCCACTACTCTGGAAAGCCCTTTGGGTCCCACCAAAAGAAGCGGCTCTGTCCGTTCCGCATTTCCCATAGTGAGAAGCATTCCCGGCAGTCCGCTGATATGATCTGCATGGAAGTGGGTAAAGCAGATGACATCGATCGGATTGGGGCTCCAGCCCTTCTCCTTCAAAGCAATCTGTGTTCCTTCCCCACAATCAATCAATATACTCTGTCCGTTGTATCTGGCCATCATGGATGTCAGCCATCTGTAAGGAAGCGGCATCATTCCACCGGTTCCAAGCAAACAGATATCCAACATAATTCTTTCTGCCTTTCCAAAGGTTCTGCCAGCCTCTACACTTTACCGAGGAAACCGGAACTACATCAGTTCATTCACTTCCTCCTCTTCTACCGGAATGGCAAAGCCCTTAATCATTTTATCATAACATTCCTCGCACAGATCAAAGAAATGCTTCTTACCATCTTTATTACTAAAATAGCCGAACCGGCTATCCCCGCAAAAACATCCCTCTTTTAAAATTCCATTTTCTACCGTCAGTTCTCTCCGGCATTTATTACAGATCACTGCTGCAAGCTCTTTTTTATTTTCATCCAGGTAAATTCGCATGGTCTTATCCTCCTAACTTTATTATACATAAAAGAGTAATAAGAAACAGTGGTAATTCTTCCATGCACTTCCTATCTTTTCCACATGATCAGGGCATCCTCCACCGGTTTTTCATAAAATCGCGGTCTTACGCCCTCTCCCTGAAAGCCCAGACTTTCATAGAGTCGTATTGCGGATGTATTACTCACCCGCACCTCCAGCGTGCAGTCACCAATACCAAATGTTTTCGCTTCCTTAAGCATATATTGCAGCATCTGTCTGCCGATTCCCTGTCCGCGATAAGAAGCAGCAACAACCACATTGGTAATCTCTCCCTCACCCATAAGATCCCGGATACCGCAACAGCCCACTACCTTTTCATCGCTCTCTGCCACATAGTAATGTGCATAATCCGCCTCTACCATTTCCAGAAAATCATCTGCTGACCATGGCATGGAAAACGCTTCCCGTTCTATTTCGCTGACTGCCTCCACATCGGAAGCTTTCATTTCTCTTATGATTACCACAACGCTACCCTTGTTCCTTTTCCTGCTTTTCCCGCTCTGCCTGGGAAAGTCTCAGATATTCCGGTGCGTGATCCTTTGCAGCAACACATCTTCCTTCCCTTAAATAGGAAAAAGCAAGCGTAGCAAAGGATGCCGCTCTCTGACGGTTCATATGTGCCGGTGCAAAGCTGTAGGGTACTGTCAGAAGCTGTGAAAGCCTTTCTGCAAAAACAGGAACTCCGTCCCCTAGAAAAATAACTTCTCTGTCAAGCCTATTGCACTTTTCAGCAATTTCTTCAATGGGGACTGCACACTGTCCCAGCACCGTTTTAAGCCGATAGGACAGGTGTGGAGTTTCATCACTACCGTCATGCTGTTCCATGCGCTCAAACTCATAGATGCCGGTATAAACCTGATTTCTCCTGGCATCCATAATGGGACAAACCAGTTTGTCAGTCCCATACAAATTACAGGCAAGTCCGTCCAATGTAGGGATTTCCACCAGAGGTACCTTCATAGCAAGTCCCAGTCCCTTAGCGGTTGCCGATCCGATTCGAAGCCCCGTAAAGGAACCCGGTCCCTTGGCAAGCGCAATTGCATCAACAGTGTCAAGGTCCAGCTCTACCATCCTTTTCAGTTCATCCAGCATGGGAAGCAATGTCTGCGAATGTGTCTTCTTGTACTGAACGTTATACTCTCCGATCAGGATATCGTCCTCCACAACGGCTACCGAGGCCACAAGTCCTGAACTGTCTATTGCTATGATCTTCATTCTTCCCCTATTTCCTCCAGCGTAATCTTCCTGTAATCAAAGCCCTTTTCCAGATTCTTACAGATGGTAATCCTTGTATAGTGCTCCGGAAGAATTTCTTCTATCAGATCTGCCCACTCAATCAGGCATACGCCTTCACCGTAGAAGCAATCCTCATATCCAATCTCATCCATCTCAGAGATATCGCCAATTCGATAGACATCAAAATGATAAAAGGGGCATCTGCCCTCCTCATAAATCTGCAAAATGGTAAAGGTGGGGCTGTTTACCGGCTCCGTAATTCCCAGACCTGCTGCCATCCCCTGTGTAAAGACGGTTTTCCCCACTCCCAGATCCCCAATCAGGGTAAACACTGTTCCGGGCTGTGTTTTCTCCCCTATTTCCCTGCCCAGGGCAAAGGTATCCTCCGGGCGAAGGCTCTCATAAACAATTTTTTTCATATCTGCTTCCTGACTACTTGTACTCTCTAGCTGCGAATTTTTACCTTTTTGGGAGACATATGGGTGGAGATCATCTGAATTACTGCAGAAGTTTTATCTCCCAGATCCCCCTTGGGGAAGATAGCTGCATTTACCCTTGAGGTATATACGATCAGACTCCGGGGCGTTGATACCGCTTTGTACAGATCCTCCCATTTCTGGCTCTGTACCTCTCCATTCTGGGAAACCTCGATTCCATCATCTGTCATCTTATAATGAAGTGGCTCCTTAAATGCCGAATTGGCCAGGAACTGCTGTCTGGACTTTAAAAAAAGTGTCCATGGCAGATAAACCAGCACAATAATCCCCATAATCAGACAAAGGACGTTGGCTCCCATGAAAAATGCTACCACCAGCAGTGCTCCAACAATGGCTCCGAGCAGACCGGACGCACTGGTATAGGTGTGAAACAGCAAATAATCATATAAGGCTCCCGGCGTCATTTTTATATCAAATTCTACTTCCATTTCTGCGTCCATTCTCCTTGCCTCTTCACCACACAAGTAATTTCTTATTGCACAAAAGAGAGTCCGCAAGCGGACTCTCCACTCTTCTCTTATTATACTAAAAATCAAACAAAGTGCAACATATTAAAATTCTTCCCGCACCTCTTACTCATGACGCAGTGCCTCAATAGGACTGAGTCTGGCAGCCTTTCTGGCCGGATAGATTCCAAAGAAAATACCCACACTGCAGGAAAATACCGATGCCACGATTATGGTTCCTGCGCTGACAAACGGCGTGATTCCCGCAATTAATCCCACGCCAAAGGCTCCCAGGACACCCAGAATGATTCCTATGATACCGCCAAGTAAGGTGATGATCCCGGCCTCTGCAAGAAACTGCAGCAATACAGAACCGGTTCGGGCACCAAGTGCCTTTCTGATTCCGATTTCCCTCGTTCTCTCTGTAACAGACACCAGCATGATATTCATAACACCGATACCACCTACAAGCAGAGAAATCGCTGCGACAAAGGAGATAAAGATCGTAATGAAACCAAGTATGGTATCAAACTGTGATGAAAAATCCGTAAAGCTCTCCATCATAATCTGATTTTCACCGCGTACATTGTGCCTGCTCTCAAGCAGGGAAAGTATTTTGCTTGCAATCTCCGTACAATATTCCGCCGACTCTGCAATAACGTAAAACTGGTCAATCTCATCGATATAGTATCCCAGTTTATTTGCCATAAAGGTAAGGGGCACCTCCGCTGCGATCGTCGTCACGCCGGAGGACATCATACTGATCAGGGAAGACGCATTGTCCTTACGGATTCCCACGATCCTCAGCTCCTGCGTCACGCCCCAGAAGGTCGCATCAAAGCTCATTCCCACTACATCGGTAGTTCCAAACAACGCAACCGCACTGGACTCCGAAATAACGCAGACATTATTTCCACTGTCATAATCATTCTGGGTAAAATACTTTCCCTTGATGATTGGATCAGAAGATGCATACTGCAGCCCTACAGTTCCTCCTGACATCTGAATATCGAAATCTCCTTTCGGTCCTTCTGCAGTTCCCCATGCACCATAGGTAGGTGTTACCCCCTTCACATGATCAATCTGCTCCATGATCGCATCAAAATCTGACTGGTCAAAGGTGACTGTCGTATCCTTCCGGGTGCTGTCCACATAAAAAGCAATCTGCCCGCCACCTAAGCTGTCAAGCTCCGAGTTTACCTGTCCTCTCACACCGTTTCCGATGGAAATAACCATAATAACGGAGGAGATACCGATGATAATTCCCAGCATTGTCAGAACGGAGCGGCCTTTATTGCTTTTGATATTCATCAATGCAATCTTAATATATTCCCAAATCTGTGCCATATTAACTATTTCCTCTCATTCTGTCCGACTACTGCTGTGGCATTGCCATTACCGTCATACCCTCCTGAAGACCTGCTGTCACATCCGTCACAACCTGTTCGCCTTCGGAAAGACCCTCCACTACCTGAATATAAATATCGGAAGAAATGCCTGTCACTACCGGCTTTTTCACCAGAATATTGTTCTCTACCACGTAAACAAACTCTCCATCCAGATCTACATTAACTGCGCTGACAGGAACCAGGACTGCCTGCTCTTCTTTTGCAGTACTGATCTTAACCTTTGCCTCCACACCTAAAATGACATCGCTGTCAGGATTGGTGATCGTAATTTCCGTACCAACAACTGCTGCACCGCTGTTGTTCTTTTCTGCCATTTTGTTGATCTTGGTAACTTCCCCTTCATATTCTCTGCTTCCGATGGTAACAATGGCCTTCTGTCCCACCTCAATCTTGTCAAGGTCATATTTGGTAACCGAAATCTTAACCATTACATTCTCGGTACTCTCCAGCTTAAGAATCTGAGAGCCGGCTGCCATGCTTCCGCCTTCCACTGCACTTATTTCCGTAACAACACCATCAAACGCAGCAACGATACCACCCTCAGCCTCTTCAATGCTTTCCAATGAATCTGCCGCCTTAATTTCTTTTGTCTGGTTCTGAGCCTCCAGCTCTTCCTTGGCTCCGGAGGTCATCTTCCCTGCCTCTGCAGAGCTCTTCTGGGATTTCATCTCGGAACGATATTCCTTATAATCTGCAAGCATATCGTTATAGACCTTCAGTTCATCCTCCCAGCCCTTAATCTCCTTATTGTTCTGTTGCTCATAGTTGTTCAACTGAACCTGCTTCTGCAAATTCAGGTATTCCTCAGAATCCGGCTTATCCTGCCAGTCCAGAAGAGAAATCTGAAGCAACGTTCCGAAATAGGCAAGATCACTCTTTTTCTTGGCAATCTTATTTTCAAGACCTGTTATGTAAGCCTCTGTATCTGCAATCTGCTGATCCAGCACATCCAGATTCACATTGGCTTCCTTTAAATCCCCAAGCTTTTCACTATTGCTCTGCAGGGAGTTCTGATAGCTTCCCTCCACTGATTGCAGTTCCAGCTGGGCAAGCTCCTTTTCCCTGGCAAGGGCATCCGCATCATAAGAGACCAGCAGTTCTCCGGCCTTTACCGCATCACCTGCTGCCACCTTCACTTCTCCGATTTCCACGTTAACATCAGAAAAGTAGCTCTTCGTTTCCTGTGTGGTGACGGTACCGCTGGTATTGATTGTCTGCTCAATTTCTCCAACCAGTGCACCCGTGGTGGTCACGATAGCTTCTGCACCATTTCCGCCAAAGATTTTTACCAGGATCAGCAGTACTACAATCACACCAATCACACTGAAAAGGATAATCCTTCTGCGTTTCTTCTTAGCCGCCTTATCCAAAGGCTTTATCTCTTTCTTTTCTTTTTTTGCCTTTTTTTCTTTCCCTGCTTTTCCCTTCTTTTCCGCGATTTCTTCCCCGGCAGTTACTGAGGTATCCTGCTCCTTCTCGGTTGTCATCATTGTCTGTTCTTCCATTCCTGTATTCTCCTTCATATTGCTCTGCTCATTCCTATCCTTTTTATATTTCATTATTGATCCTGTCATCCACAATCTTGCCGTCCATAATGCGGATGATCCGCTTTGCCCTTTCGGCAATTTCGTTATCGTGAGTGATCAGTATGACCGTTCTTCCTTCTGCATGAAGTCCTTTTAAGATTTCCATAATCTCCTTAGTCGACCCCGAGTCCAGATTTCCTGTAGGCTCATCTGCCAGAATGACAGGCGGCGCCTGTGCAATGGCTCTGGCAATGGCAACTCTCTGCTGCTGTCCACCGGACATCTCAGAGGGTTTATGATCCATCCTCGCTTTCAGTCCAACCTTTTCAAGGGCAATCTCAGAAAGTCTGATCCGCTCCTTCTTGGGAACACCGCGGTAAATCAGAGGCAGCTCCACGTTTTCAAGGGCAGTCAAACCGGCAATCAGGTTAAAGCCCTGGAAGATAAATCCGATTTCCCGGTTTCTGATGTCCGACAGGTCATCATCCGTCAGATTGGACACATCCTGCCCGTTTAATATGTAAGTACCGCTGGTAGGCACATCCAGACATCCAAGCATATTCATCAGTGTTGACTTGCCGGAACCGGACTGACCGATAATTGCAACAAATTCATTTTTATCAATCCTCAGGTCTACGTGATCCAGTGCCCGGACTTCATTCTCCCCCGGGTTATAGATTTTGCACATATCCCGAATTTCAATCAGTTCACCCATCTACACATTCTCCTTGTTTTGTTTGTACTATTGTATTATATAACTAATACAATATTTGTCAATACCTCTTATGCGCTTTTTTTGACATTTCATCCGCCTTTTTGCATTCTAAACATTATAACGAATTATATGTGGAAATTCTTTCAAAAAAGTATGAAAAAACTTAATTTTTTCTAAATACTGCGCTAATATCCCATCGTAAAAGGCGTTTCAGAGGCCATATACGACCTTTGAAACGCCTTTTGTAAAGCAATTTTTTATCTCTTTTATAAGCTCTTGTGTATTTCCATAATTCTCCCCGTATATTCCCGAATCAGCTGTACGGATTCCTTAAACCGGGCGAGTTCTCCCGGTGTCATATGGATTTCCAACACATCTGATGCACCTGTACGGTTCAGAATGGTAGGCACACCTGCATAGACATCCTTCTCTCCATATTCACCCTCAAGAAGTGTAGAGACCGGAACAATCCTGTTTTCATCATTTAAAATCGCCTTGATTATGCCGGCACAGGCAGTTGCAATTCCGTAATAGGTAGTGCCCTTCCTGTTCAGGATCTCCCATCCCTCCTGTGTTGTCTTGTATACCAGTTCATTAAGGTCTACATCTCCCACAAGCTCCTTATTATCTGCGATCACATCATAAAAGGGTTTGCCTGCCACTGTCACTGTGGACCAGGGCACCATTTGGGAATCCCCATGCTCTCCCATAGAATATGCATGCACGCTTCTCGGATCTACCCTGACCAGCTGGGCGATCATATTCTGCAGTCTTGCCGAATCAATGGCCGTACCGGTTCCGATCACCTGATTCTTGGGAAGTCCTGACAAAAACTGTACATAATGCGTAATAATGTCTACCGGATTGGAAATAACGATAAAGATACCGTCAAATCCACTTTCCATAATCGGTTCCACAATAGACTTGCAGATCTTGGCACTCATCTCCAGGGTATCCAGTCGGCTCTGTCCCTGCTTCGGAGGAGCCCCTGCAGTGATTACAATGATATCAACATCCCCACAGTCAGAATAGTCTCCTGTTCTTACCTTTACATTTCTGTTTAAATATTCGATGCTGTCCTGCAGATCCAGCATTTCTCCATAAGCACGTTCCTTGTTGATATCAATCATGATCACCTCATCACAGATTCCCTGCGTGATCAGACTGAATGCCGTTGTGGAACCCACAAGGCCACAACCGACAATCGCTACTTTTCGATTTGTAATTTTCATAATCAGACACCCTTTCCACCTTTTTATTATTGCCGCATAAAAGCAAAAAGCGAGGGTGCACGTGGCATCCTCGCTACAAAAATATTATACGCTTTGCTTTTTCACTCGTCAAGCCTTCTGTTCTTCAGTTGCCTTCCTTTTCTGACCTGCCATACCCGCCTTAAGAATCGGGCTCAGCTTCTTGTAGACCAGCATGGTAACAAGTGATACGCTGACACCCTTCAGAAGATTTAAAGGTGCCACCGCAAACATTACCAGTGTCGTTACGCTGTTAATGCTTGCATTGATCTTTGTTCCCATCTCCACGATTGCTTCCAGCGGCATACCATAAAGTGCAGAGAAGGCCGGAAGCAGATAAATGGCATTAAACATGGTTCCAAACACAGTCATAATCAGTGTTCCTGTCACGGATGCCACGAGCGCACTCTTTTTCGACTTCTTCACCATATAAATAATGGAAGCCGGCAGGATAAAGCTGCATCCAATAACAAAATTTGCCAGGTCACCTACAAATGCCGTACTCGTTCCCTTTACCAGAAGCTTTAAAAGGATCTTACAGAATTCAATCATCACGCCTGCCACCGGTCCAAATGCAAAAGCACCGATCAATGCCGGAATCTCACTGAAGTCCAGCTTATAGAAGGGTGGTGCAAAAGGAACCGGAAAATCAAAGATATGAAGTACCATTGCGATTGCCGCAAACACACCGATCATTGCAATCTTTCTGGTGGACAGGATTCTCTCCTCATCCCCGTTTTTCTTCTTTGTCAGCTTTTCCACCAGATAAGCCACTGCAAAAAGCGCCACTGCTACACTGACCGACACTACTACAAATGTCACATTGTCCTTTACACTGTTCCATAAACCATTGTTCATTTTCTTTTCCTCCAAATTTTCCGGAAAAAGTTCTTGTAGCGCCTGCAAAATGCAGACAAAAAGCCCCGGATATCTATCATCCGGGGCATAAAATGCACTACACATCATCATACATCACATATGCTTCTGTATTTGTATTGTGCCATTCTTCTCTCATCCAGACTTTACTGTCGGTTTTGGAATTTCACCAAATCAGCCATACCTACACTTTCTATCATACCAGTGCAGGCACAGGTCGCGGACTGTACCGCCGGTAGGGAATTTCACCCTGCCCCGAAGAACTTTTCCTATTTTTTTGAAATTATATCCTATTATGCTTCTGCATGCAAGTATAATTTCACTTTATTTTTTCTATATTTTTTCATTTACTGATTGATATAGGCAAAGAAGCCCTCCACATCATTGGTCTTCATATATCCTTTTTCTACCCAGAAATCCGCTGCCATCTGTGCAATTTCCTTAACATTTCCTTCCTTGCTAAGATCATTGAATTCCTTGTTCATTGCCTCATCATAGAAGGTGATGCCGGAGCACTCTGCAATCACATCCTCTGTGGAAAGATCAAGTCCCTTTGCCATGATTTCACAGCCCTCTTCCAGATTCTCATTGAGGTATGCAACCGATTTGTTCCAGCCTTCATTCAATGCATCTGCTGCGTCCGGATGCGCCTTTAAAAAGTCTGTGCTGACCGTAAGCACATCAATGATTGCCTTGGGATAGTCTGCAGAGGACACAAGAATATGTCCGCCTTCTCTCTCTCCGCAATTGCTAAGCGCAGGCTCCCATGTCACTGCCGCATCGACCTGACCTGCAATAAAGGCTTCCCCGGCAGCATCATTTCCCATCTCAATAATGTTGATCTGATCCTCTGTAATATTGCTGTCTGCCAGCACCTGCAGGAAGAAGAAATATGAGGTTGCAGATTTATCCAGTGCCACTGTTTTACCCGCCAGGTCATCTACCGTCTGAATCTCTTCAGTTGCAACCAGGCCATCCCCTCCGGTAGAGGCATCCATGGTGCACACATACTGTTCAGGTGCGCCTGCATCATACTGAATGATATCACGGTCCATTACCTGTCCAAGTGCCTGAATGCTGCCGGAAACAAAGGCTGCCCCATAGGTAGATTCATCTTCCATAATAACGACCTCTACGTCATACCCTAGTTCCTTGAAATATCCCTTTTCCACACCGATAAAAACCGGTGCATAGCCTGCCCAGGTACAGAAGGCAACCTTCAGGGGAATCAATTCTCCGTCTTTCTCTGTTCCTGCTGCCTTTGCTTCGGCTGTTTCACTCGAAGTTTCCGCCGTCTTTGACGCACCGCATCCGATGCAGGAAAGCACCAGCGCCATGCTAAGTAACACTGCTAATAATTTTTTCATCATTTTGTCTCCTTTTTCTTATTTATCAAGGGCTGCATCCTGGCTTTCCTGCCAGAGCATATCCATGATTTTTCGTTTCATCTCCAGGAATTCGGGTGTGACAAGCATTTCATGGCTTCTCTCACCTTCGATCTTCACCTCCAGAACCTCCCGGATGGTTCCCGGTCTGCGGCTCATCACATAAATACGGTCCGCCAGAAGAATCGCCTCATCAATGTCATGGGTAATAAAGAGAATCGTGTTTTTGGTTTCCCGGCTGATTCTGGCAAGAAGCTCCTGCATGACCACCCTCGTCTGCGCATCCAGTGCACCGAAGGGCTCATCCATCAAAAGGATCTCAGGATGATTTGCCAGCGTCCTGGCAATTGCCACCCGCTGCTTCATTCCTCCGGAAAGCTGCTTGGGCAGCGCATTTTCAAATCCGGACAAACCAATCAACCGGATAAATTCCCTTGAGATCTTTTCCCGCTCCGCCTTGGGAACCTTTTTCATCTTCAGTCCGAATTCCACGTTTTTCTGCACGGTCAGCCATGGGAAAAGACTGTAGCCCTGAAACACCATTCCTCTGTCTGCGCCCGGCTGCGTGACCTCTTTTCCATCTATCTGCACACTGCCCTGCGTGGCATCCTCCAGACCTCCGATAATGTTGATCAAGGTAGATTTTCCACAGCCGGAGGGTCCCACCATGACCACGAATTCAGATTCCTTTACCTCTAAATTAATATCCTTTAATGCCACAACATCTCTTTCTCGCCTGTTTGCAGCAGGGAAGACCTTTTGCAGATTGCTTACCTTTAACTTGATGTTATCCATGTCAATCACCTAACCTTTCATGCCACGGCACAATGAGTCTTGTCAGAATCCGAAGCAGAAAATCCGTGATCAGACCAATGATCCCGATCATAATAAGTCCTGCAAAAATCACGTCCGTCGCAAGAAAACGCTGGGATTTCAGAATAATATAACCAAGACCTGCCGCTGCCGCAACCATTTCCGCAACTACCAGGTAGGTCCATGCCCATCCGATCGTCAACCTGAAGTCGTCCATCAGCCCCGGCAGTGCCGCAGGGAAAATGACGTGGGTATAAATCTGAAGCTTGTTTGCGCCGAGCGTTCTGGCCGCATTGATCATGTTCTTTTCGATAGAGGAAACGGTATCGCACACCATCAGCACCAGCTGAAAGAAGGTTCCCAGAAAGATAATGACATACTTCTGGTTTTCCTCAATTCCCAGGTACAAAATGGTAAGCGGAACCAACGCAACCACAGGAAGATACCTGGCAAATTCAATGATAGGCTGAATAATTGCACTGAACTTTTTAGACCGTGCCATCAGCATTCCGATGGGGAGTGCCGCTATCGCGGACCAGAACCACCCCACCATGACACGTTTTGTTGATATGTAACAGTTTTCTAATAAGCTGCCGTCCCTCGCCATTTCCTTAAGACTGTTCCAGACATCTGTGGGGGACGGCATAAAAATTTCATTTACAAAGCCACCGTAGGTCGCAATACACCACGCTGCTATGATCACACAAAAGGACAGAAAGGAAAGACATCCATAGGAGAGTCTTTGAGGTTTCTTTTTCATCGCTTGTTCTCTACTTTCCTTCATATGTTATTTGTTTTATCGCTCTAACACGCTAAAGTATTATAACATGAGTTTCTATCTTTGAAAAGTAGAAAAATTCTTTCTCTTGCTATCTCATTCCGCCATCTTTACCAATTCATAGAATTCTTCCTTATATTCATCATCAAGTGTGATCCCTTTCAGTGCGGAGCGTACATGCTTTAAAGACGCATCCCCTGCATAGGCACTGTCGGAAGCCAAAAGCCCGAACTCTGCCACTGCTGCCGCAAAAACGAAATCATCATCGGGGCTGCTCTGATAATCCTCATAGCTTACCGGGTACCGGAGGAGATTGCTGGCATCCTCCGCAGGTTTCTTATATCGAATGCTCAATGTCAGCCATTCCTCTTTGCTAAGATCGGTAATGGGCTCCTTCAGGATCAGCTCATACAATACAGTCACTCTGTGACCTGCACCGATTTCTCCGGCGTCCTTGGTATCGTCCTCAAAATCCTCACGGTTCAGCGCACGATTCTCATAGCCGATCAGGCGATAATCGGAAACAACCGACGGATTGAATTCCACCTGAAGCTTTACATCCTTACAGATGGTGAGCAGAGTAGCTGTCATTTCCTCCACCAGCACCTTCCTAGCCTCCCGCAGACTATCAATGTATGCATAGTTTCCGTTTCCCTTGTCCGCAAGGACTTCCATCTTGTTATCCTTCAGATTCCCTGCTCCGAAGCCAAGCACCGAAAGGTAAATACCGGACTCCTTCTTTTCCGTGATCAGTTCCTCCAGTTCTTCCTCCGTAGTAAGACCGATATTCAGATCCCCATCTGTTGCCAGGATGATCCGGTTATTCCCGCCCTTGATAAAGTTTTCCTCAGCAATCTCATAAGCGGTCTCGATGCCCTTGCTTCCGTTTGTGCCGCCACCTGCCTCTAGTTGATTAATTGCCTTCTTAATCTTCCGGGTTTCATTCCCGGCTGCTCCCCGAAGCACTACCTCGTCATCCCCTGCATAGGTAACAATCGAGATTCTGTCCTTTTCTGTCAGATTTTCAGCAAGAAGTCCAAAAGATTCCTGTAAAAGCGGCAGCTTATCCTCGTGGCTCATGGAACCGGATACATCCAGAAGAAATACCAGATTGGAGGGTGGTGCCTGACTATAATCAATATCCTCTGTCTTCAATCCGATCATCAAAAGCTGTGCCTCCTCATTCCACGGACATACGCCAAGCTTAGTCGTCACGCCGAAGAGCTCCTGCCCCTTGGGCTCTTCGTAATCATAGGAAAAGTAATTGAGAAGCTCTTCAATTCTTACTGCTCCCCCAGGAAGCTCCTCCAGGCTGTAGCCTTCCGTCAGCAATCTGCGAAGATTACTGTAGGAAGCGGTGTCCACATCTGCTGAAAAGGTGGACAAGGGCTCCTTCCATACTGAGCAAAAGCCCCTCTCCTCCCATTTGCTGTATTCCTCCGTGTTTTCTTTCCACGCATAATCATAGCAGCTTTCCGCGTAACTTCCTTTCGCGTTATCGCGTTCCGTCATAGCCTCCCGATTCGTTTCCTCGGCCGCCGCTTCTGCTTTACCATTCTCCGCCTCCTCCTCTACGGGCATTTCCATATCCGCATAAGCTTCTGCTTCTGCGTACCCTTCCGTGTACGCTTCTTCCGTGCTTTTTGCAGTTTCAGCAGGGTAAACAGCCTGGTCTTCTATAAGCTTTCTCCCGCACCCCTGGAGCATTCCCATGGTGAATGCTGCTGTCAGAATTACTGCAAGTAACCTTTTTGTCATTTTCTTTCTCATAATAAATCCTCCCCGGTATCTTTTTTGTAGTGATATAAAAGATACGGAGGAGGAATAGGTAATTTATGGATAAATTTATTTTATTCTAAAATAATCTCTTTGACTCTTAGCTTTCCCTCGGAATTAATCCGAATCATCTGAAAGCCCGCTGGGAGCCATTTCAGATGCGGTGACAGCGCAATTCCGTTCACGACAATTGCATTTCCGGCCCGGAAGATTCTGGTTTCTGTTGGATGAAGATGTCCGCAAAGAATCAGTCTCACTTTTTTGGAATTTACCATCTCTTCAAAAAGTTCCTGATTCTGAATGACCTCCGGCTGGTGGTGCATCAGCACAATCCCGTATGCCCCTTCTTTGAACTTTTCTAACTGTTCAAATTCTTCCCTGATTAAAACCGCATGATCAAAAAACAGCAGTGAGGTCTCTGTACAGGTATTCAGACAGCAGCATTGCAGTAAAAGCTTTTTCCCTGACTTCTTTCCTTTTTTCTGATGTTTCCAGAACAAAACAGGTTCTCTGCCGGCATAAAATTTCTTCAAAAACGCTTCATAATGTGTAAACTCCGAATGCGCCATTTCCCCATCGGCATCATGATTTCCCCTACAGAATACCACCCTCTCGCAGCCTACCTTTGCAGCTTTTGTAAGCCTCTTCAGATATTTGAATGCCTTTTCAAATTCTGCCTCTTCCCCGTGACTGGTAAGGTCTCCGGTGACCGCGATCATGTCAATGGGCTCATCTTTGCTTCTAAGCTCTACAAGGCTGATCAATTTTTTCCACCTTTTCTTGGGAAAAAGTACAGCGCCGGATTGCTTATCCAAAGTAAAATGCAGATCCGTGATATGCAAAATGTTCATGTTTCCTCTCATTCTGTCACTTTGTACTTAGTGACCTTGTGATTCCTTACTTAATTCCTGAATGCATGAAGCTTTCCATAAACTGCCTCTGGAACACAAAGAACAGGAGCAAAAGCGGTGCACAGACCAAAACCGTTGCTGCACTGACATCACTCCACTGCGCTCCGGTCTCATAGGACATGGCAAACATGGCAAGCCCCAATGACAGAGGCCGCTTCTCCACAGAGTCCGTCATGACAAGAGGCCAGAGGAAATTGTTCCATTGGAAGGATGCCGAGATCATTCCGAAGGAAATGTACGCCGGCTTCAGAAGCGGCACATAAACCTTCCATAAAATCTGAAACAGATTTGCACCGTCTGCCTTAGCTGCTTCTTCCAGCTCATAAGGAATCGTTTTAATTGTCTGCCGCACGATCATGGTTCCCATTGCGGATGCAAAAAAGGGAAGCATAATACCGATCCTGGTGTCCGTCAACCCCCACTTTGCCATCATAGAATAGTTGGGCAGAATCAACACCTCCGGTGCTATCATCATTTGAGATAAGAATAACACAAATAATGCTTTGGAGCCATAGAAGTCAATTCTTGCAAAGGCATAGCCGGCAAGGGTAATGAGCACGAATTGTACCAGCAGCACGCCGAGTACAATAAAAATAGTATTTCCATAGTACTTGTCAAAGGGGGCTGCTGCCATAACTCTCTTAAAATTATCAAGAACCGGAGCTGCCACTGCTGTCAGATCAAGTGCCAGCTCCTTTGGTATGAAGGCTGTACGGATCACCCAGATCAGCGGAATCATACAGATCATCAGAAGGGAAAGCATGACTACATAGATAAGCAGGGTTCCCCACTCCACGTGAATTCTTTTTCTTCTATTATCATAAGCCGGTATTGCTGCCGTTTGTCTGATATACATTCTTTTGTTCCTTTCCGAATTAATATTCCACCAGAGCTAATCATTGTAATATGCCTTTTTATCCTGTACAAAGAAACATACACTCGTGACGATCAAAAGGAGTGCCACCAATAGGACTGTCATTGCCGATGCCTTGCCGGTATCCCAATAATCAAAGCCTGTCTGATAAATATAAAAAAGCAGAACATTCGTTGCATTTCCCGGTCCGCCCTTGGTCATGATATAAAGATGATCCACCATTTTGTAAGCATTGGTCAGGGTGATGATCAGCACGTAAATTGTTGTCGGCTTCAGCATAGGCCATGTGATCCTTGAAAAGATCTGCACACTGCTTGCGCCATCAATCCTGGCTGCTTCAAATAATTCCCGTGAAATGCCGTGGAGCCCCGTCACATAAAACAGCATGATATAGCCTGCCTGTTTCCAGATCAGCATCACGATCAAAGCCCAGATTGCTGTCTTGCCATCTGCCAGGAACCGCCATTCCGGATTGATATAGCCAAGCAGTCCGTAAATCGGCGTATAGATAAACATCCAGATATTTGCCACTGCGACCAGCGGAATAAAGGTTGGATAGGTAAAGCCCAGTCTTACAATTGCTTTCCCTTTTTTTACATGGTTTGCAAACAAAGCCATTGCCACTGCAAGCCCGATACTGCATGGAACTGTAACCACTGCAATGAGGAGATTGTTAAAGAAGCACTCCCAGAAAACCTTATCCTGAAAAACTGCCGTATAGTTTTTTAATCCCGCAAATACCGGCTCCATAACAGCAAGATTATCTATATAAAAACTGCTTATGATACTCTTCATGATCGGATAGATTGTAAAAATTGAAAGAAAAACAAGTGATGGTGCCAGAAGCAGCCATCCCTTCGCTGTCCGTTTCCATTTATTTCTGATTTCCTTATGCAGCGCTTTTTCGTAGGCTGCTTCCTGCTCTGTGGCACAGAGCATCTCTGTTGCAAGACGACTTGCATCCATATCTTTTTCCTGCACTTTCTGTTTCATTTTTCAAGTGCGGTGGCTTGCCAGCGCAAGCCACCGCACCTGTATTTTATGCTGTGATCAGTTTCTGTTTACTGATAATCCTTTAAAATATTTGTTGCTGTCTCCTGTGCAGTGTCTAGCGCCGCCTGCACCTCTGCCTGGTCTGTCATCACATAAGAAATTGCATCATCAATTGCTTTCTGTACTTCTGCCTGATTATAGGTGGAAAGCTCTGCATAGCCATACTCCAGCTGATCCCTTGCTACCAGACAGTAAGGAAATTCCTCTGCATAAGCTTTCATTCTCTCCGTCTCATAAGCGCTTGGCCTGGTTGCCACATATCCGGTATCGATACTCCACTGGGCAACTCTCTCATCATCCGTCATCCATTTGATAAATTCAAATGCCGCTTTCTGTCTTTCTTCCGATACGCCCTTGAAGATATAGAAGTTTCCACCGCCGGTAGGTGAACCGGGTGTCTCGTCAGCCGGAAGCATTGCAACACCAAAATCAAAGGTTGCATTATTTTTCACGTTGGTAAGATTACCGGTTGTGTGGTACATCATTGCCGTCTTTCCTTCGATGAAGTCTGAGGGGGTAGTCGCCCATGCCACGATGCCCTCCGGCATAGAACCCTCCTGCGCAAGCGACTTCCAGAAGGAAAGTCCCTTGGCTGTCCTTGCATCATTATAATATACCTCAGTTCCGGTATCATTCATCAGGTTAAAGCCACTCTGCTGAGTACAGAAGGTCTGAAGCATCCAGTATGCATAACCATCGGAAGGAATCTCGATCCCATACTGCGTCACCTGATTTCCATCCTTTTTGGTAAGCTTTGCAGCATATTCCTTAAGCTCATCCCATGTTGCAGGTGCTTTTTCAGGATCCAAGCCGGCCTCCTTGAAGGCTTCTTTATTATAGTAAAGAACAATGGTACTCCTCTGCCAGGGAATTCCATAGGTGACATCTCCGTTACGGCTGTTCATCATAAAGCCCTCGTAAAAGCCGTTCAGCCATTCCTTATCCTCATCTGTAGTGCAGAAGCTGTCCATGTCTGCGATCGCATCCATTGCAAGCAGGGAATACAGGTCAATGGAAAACATGATTGCCATGTCCGGTGTGTTTCCTGCCTTGATTGCTGCCTGTACCTTGGTTCTTGTATCTGCGTAACTTCCTGCATAAACAGGCTTTACAGTAACATTCGGGTTTTCTTCATGATACTGCTTGCAAAGTGCATCTATCAGGGCATCCGGTCCACCGCCTACGGAAACCGGGAAATACATGGTAAGCTCGATTGGCTCCCCACTGCTTCCTTCCTGTACTTCTTCTGCCTTTTCTGTTTCCTTGGAAGCTGTCTCCACCTGTGTCTTATCTTCTGCCGTTGAACCTTCTGTCTGCACAGATGCGCTGCTCTGTCCGCAT
>SAMEA3663296__coassemble_289_pt1 | contig 23293 bp, 19 predicted proteins | sample SAMEA3663296__metabat2_high_PE_002 | metagenome-assembled genome bin SAMEA3663296 (sample SAMEA3663296) | pig gut metagenome | biome: pig gut; feature: pig-associated habitat; material: faeces | place: China | collected 2013 | reverse complement strand
CTATCTGATCAGCAGGAATACAAACTGCCTCCGGAATTAAACCATAAGCAAGCTCCGTTTCTTTTCTGATATCAATAATCCGGTACTGAGCCCGGTCCAATAAGCTTAATTCCTGTACTGTAATCTCCATTTTCCCTCCATTGATTTCCTATTATTTATATAGGTTTTATATTTCGATATGGATTATATCTTGGTGCCTGAATTGTGTCAATAGATGTGAAAATGATTGACTTGTTTTTTTTTTACCAGTATAATAGGAAGAGTTCTACGGAGACGTATCGAAGCGGTCATAACGGGGCGCACTCGAAATGCGTTTGCCCTCCGGGGCACGAGGGTTCGAATCCCTCCGTCTCCGCTAATCATCTAATCAGCTCTTTGTCACTTTCCTGATTTTCCACATGCTCACTGCAAACAAAATACCGAAAATAATATAGTATCCAAGCTGCGAGGACAGTGTGTTTTCCGGTGTTGCCTCATCAATATTGGTGGCATAATACATAGTAATCCTATCACCATTATGCACAGGACTGTGTCCGTTCAGATTGAAGGTATGTAATTCATTATTCTCATCATAATATTCTGCATAAACATTTATTCCATCCTCAATATAGTCCGCTTCAAAGCTGTGTCCCCATTGCTTTAAACTGATTTCATTCATATGTCCGAATGCAGTCCCTACCAGAACAAAAAAAGAGACCACCGCAACAATGAGCCATATCGTATTGATATACTTCTGTTTTTTCATTTCATGACTTCCTTTCTTACGTGCTTATTTTTCATTATACACAACAACTGCAAAGGACTCAAATATATTTCGCCTGCACCTAAATACATTTCACCATATCCATCTTGACTTTCCCCTCTGCATTGATTACAATATTCTGACCAATACAGACGTATTAGCGCATTTTGTTATACTTACAGGAGATCAGTCATGTGGAAGAGCTTTAAGACAAAATTTATCGGAGACAAAGAATTTTATCATCGTGTACTCTATCTTGCCATACCTATGATTGTTCAGAATGCCATCACCAGCTTTGTTAGCTTTCTGGATAACATCATGGTGGGACAGATCGGAACCGAACAGATGTCAGGTGTTGCCATCATTAACCAGCTGATGTTTGTTTTTAATATCTGCATTTTCGGCGGTGTATCCGGTGCCGGGATTTTCGGCACTCAATTTTTTGGAAAAGGGGACTATGAAGGGCAGAAGCACGCCTTCCGCTTTAAGCTCTATGCCAGTACGGCAATCACGGTGCTTGCCCTCTGTCTATTCGGATTCCGTAACGTTGAATTGATTTCCCTGTACCTAAGCGACAGTGGCAGCGTAGGAGATATTACTCTTGCCCTGAAATACGGCAGGGAATATTTGGGAATTATGATGTTCGGACTTGCTCCCTTTGCACTCGCACAAACCTACATAAGTTCTATTCGTGAGACAGGACACACCTTTGTCCCCATGCTTGCAGGCATTATCGCAGTGGCTACAAATCTGATACTGGATGTTGTTTTGATTTTTGGCATTCCCGGTATCATTCCCGCAATGGGCGTATCCGGTGCTGCCATCGCAACAGTGATTGCCCGTTTCATAGAATGCATCATAGTCGTTGCATGGACGCATTTGCATGCAGGCAAAAACCCCTATATCATAGGAGCTTATCGCAGTCTGCGAATTCCGGGTCATACACTGAAATCTATTATTATTAAGGGAGTTCCTCTGATGATTAACGAAATGCTCTGGGCTTCCGGTATGACGGTTATTGTACAATGTTACGCAGTCCGCGGACTTGAAGTAGTGGCGGCACAGAACATCTCCTCCACCATTACCAACCTGTTTAACATTGTCTATATTCAGCTTGGCTCCTGCATTTCCATTGTAGTGGGACAGTTCCTTGGAGCCGGCAAGGTTGAAGAAGCCAGGGATGCGGATAATAAAATGATTTTCTTCAGCGTGGGCTGCTGCACCTTGGTATCCGCAGTCATGATCCTGTTTGGCAGATTTTTCCCTGCCATTTACAATACGGAAGAAAGTATTAAGGAGCTGGCAAGAATCTTTATCGTAATTTCCGCTCTGGTCATGCCCCTTTGCGCATTTTCGCATTGTGCTTATTTCACACTCCGTTCCGGCGGTAAGACAGGAATCACCTTCCTTTTTGACAGCGTATATACCTGGATATTGGTTATTCCTTTTGCCTACCTCCTTGCAAACCATACTTCACTGCCCATTACCACGATATTCTTTCTGGTTCAGTTTACCGAACTGATCAAGGTCATTATCGGGTATTTCATGGTTAAAAGCGGTGTGTGGGTACAAAATATTGTAAATGATAAAGGCTGACAAATGTCAGCCTTTAATTCAATCCCTTTTTCTGTTCCTTTTCCAACTTATTCCTTACCCGGAGCTCCTTAAAAAAGTCTGTCAGCATTCGGGAACATTCTTTCTCCAGTACGCCTCTTGTGACCTTCACCTGATGATTAAATTCCGGCATTTCCAGAATATTCAAAATAGAGCCTCCGCAGCCTGCCTTGGGATTCATGCTGCCCATAACGACCTCATCAATCCGCGCCTGCACAATAGCACCGGAGCACATCTGGCAAGGTTCTAAAGTTACATAGAGAGTACATCCCTCCAGCCTCCAGTCTCCCATCTTTTTACTTGCTTTATTGATTGCAGTAATCTCGGCATGGGCAAGGGTATTTTTATCCGTATTTCTGCGATTGTAACCTCTGCCAATAATTTTTCCTTCATAAACAATAACACATCCGATAGGCACCTCTCCAAGTGCATACGCTTTCCTGGCCTGGCGGATGGCCTCTTTCATATACTTTTCCTGTTCTGTCATAACACTCCTATGCATTGCCTGTCACACCTTACTTTTCACCCTGAGGGAAGACTAAGTTACCTACTATACGCCCCTCAGGAACACTTTGTCCTGCATTCCGGAAACCCTCTGTGCAACGGTCAGCAATTCTTCCATTCCTTGCTTGTCATATCCGTGACAGCCCTCACAGATCATATTTTCGTTCTCCTTAAACTGTTGCAAAAAATATCTGGGACAATCCCTGATCCACTCTGCTATCTTAAAAATATCCTGTTTGTCATGAAGCTCCTTCACCACTGTTGTGCGAAATTCATAATCAATCCCTGAATGCTTAAGAAGCTCTACAGACTGCTCTATTCGATTTATTTGAAAGCTATCCTCTTTGCCGGACATCCCCACGGTCATGACATATTTCTCCCGGCAATTCTTAATATCCATAGCCACATAATCAAGAAGCTTCTCATCAAGAAGCCTCTCAAGCACCTGCGGCGCATAGCCGTTTGTATCCAGCTTTACCTGATAACCGATTTCTTTAAGCTTTCTGATAAATTCCGGCAGATCTGCCTGCATGGTCGGTTCACCCCCTGTAATGCAGACTCCCTTCAGTATCTTTTTCCTCTTCATTAAAAATGCCAGAATCTCTTTCTCCGAAAAAACATCTCCGGCAGAAGGCTCCAGCACCAATCCTCCGTTATGACAAAAGGGGCATCTGAAATTGCAGCCGCCTGTAAAAACAGTAGCTGCCACACGTCCCGGATAATCCAGAAGCGTAGTCTTATTTAGTCCGAGTATCAGCAAAACGATTTCTCTCCCTTCCGGTTGACAAACATAACAAAAACCCATATACTAAAACATGCAAATCAACCGTGCAGCTTTATTTTCAGGGAAGCTGTCATGGCTGCCCTGTATAAGTGGCGCTTGACGCTTGGGTCTTGCGCAATGGAAATCTGCGAACCGTGTCAGGTTGGGAACAAAGCAGCACTAAGCGGAATTTTCCATGTGCCGCAAGGGTGCCTGAGCTTAGTTAACTGTACAGGTAACGCATGGCAGTTTCCCTGAGGGTAAAGTGCATGGTTTATTTTTTATGAATGTCTGTTTCCATCTGTTTTTGACTTTTCTTTTCCTTTTTAGCCTTATACATTTCCTGATCAGCCGTCTCGATGAGCGCCTCCAAATCCATGTTCTCCTCCGGCTTCATGATCGAATAGCCCATACTGGCATCTAATTTGTATGGATGATTGGATTTCGCATTATAGCTTTCAATTCCTGCCTCGATCTGCGCAACATAATCATCTGCCATCTTACGTGAAAATCCCTGCGACAGCACCACAAATTCATCGCCACCATAACGCATCAATAATTGTCCATGTTGATGTACCTGGCTTAAGACATTCGCCATCGCCTTGATAAATGCATCACCTTCATCATGGCCATACTTGTCATTTATAGACTTAAGCCCGTCAAGGTCAAGGAAGAGTACAAACAAATCTTCCTTCTTCTTACATGCCTCATCGATAATTTTAGGTGCAAACCTAAAGAAGCCGGCTCTGTTAAAAACACCGGTAAGGGTGTCATATACCCACATCCTGTTCAGGCGTTCCACCATAGCATTCAACATATTCTGTTTTCTTAAATTTTCAAGTGCATTGTCAATGTTCATAATGAACATATGGAACAACTCACTGTCGAACATCAATCTGCTGTTCCCCAGCACACAATAGCCATAGCACCGTTCCTGATAGTGTACCGGTATCACCGTATAAAAGTTTCCTTCTGCCTTTCCGATATATTCCTGCGGCAGAAGCTCTGTAACCGGAAATCTGCCATGCTGAGAAAACTTGCCATCCTTATAAACTATGGGAATACAAATTTCCGGTGCATAGGTTGTCAGATCCGGCATGTCCATTTCCGTATTGATCTTTTGAAGCACTTCTCCGCGGAACGCTTCCTCTATCACACACATGCACAGGTAAAATTCCTTCACTTCCATCATCTCAGCATATTTACGTACTTTTTCCAAAATCTGTTCAAAGGTTACCGCTCCGGTTAGGTCAGCAGATGAGGATTTAATAATTTCCGAATAAGTTGTAATATCAAGCTTTTCCTTTACGTATCTTTTTCTGATATCTATAACATCTTCTGCAATTTTGTCCTTACAGCCACAGCTTTCTGTGAACACTGGATGGCAGATCAGCTCCTCCTCTTTGACCTCTTTTCCGGCAATATAGTCCTTAAGCATACCATAAGCACGCCTTCCGATTTGGGTTTCAGGACGTTTTACGCTGGTGAGCTTCGGATAATGATTTCTTCCCACAAAAGTATTATCATATCCTGTGAGCATGACATCTTCAGGCACTCTGTAGCCCTTGTCCTGCAGCTCATAAAATGCGCCCAAAGCCATCTCATCATTTGCAGCAATAATTGCATCCGGGAATTCGGTATCCTGCTCATAAAAGCATTCAACTGCATTTTTACCGCTTTCAGGATGATAATCACCGTAAAAAATAGAATCCTCCCGGACCTGTAGCCCGTTATCCTCCATTGTCCTTCTGAATGCATTTAATCTTCCCGTTGCGTCTACATTCCCAATCGGTCCGGATATAAAATTGATCCTTTCCGCATGGTGATCTCTTATCAGATGATTTACAATTTCCGTAATTCCGTTTTCATTTTCCATTCCGGCATAAAGCATACCGTCATAGCGAATGTTCAGGCTAACACAGGGAACCCCTGATTCATGGATGTCTTCAACAATTTGAGCAATAACTTCTTTATCACAAATGGTATCCCCATGTAAGATGATACCATCATAATCCTTAAAATTCGGCAATCTGAAAATTTCTGTCTCCCCTTTATTATAGTAGGAGGTAGAATATGTCCATGCGTCACACGTAAAGATGTAAACATCCGTTCCATCCTGAATCGCATCCTCTAAAATTCCGTTAATGATTCTCCGCTGGCTGTCAAATCGTACTCCAGCCACAAGCACAGCAATTTTCATCCTTTGTAATCCTCTCAAATACTCCCACTTACATTATAGCTTTCTAAATATCATCTCGCAAGCCCGTCTTTGCCTCTGACATTATTTTACAGTTCAACCCTCCTCAGATAGTACCCAAATTTTCCGACTGTCACCGCACCTTCACACTCAAAACCTTCAAATCCGAACATGACCGCTACCATTTTTTCACGTTCAAAGTACGTTCCGGGAACTCCCACATAAAAACAATTTCCTTCGCCTCCCCCCAGCTCCATGTCCGGTCCGAGGATCAGATAACGATAATTATAAAATCCGTGTAGCAAAAAGCTATTGTTTACTAATTTTTGATATTTTGCTCTTAAGATAACAAAATCTTTTAATTCTATGGAAATGAAGGCTCTCTCATCACCAAACGGATGAATTTGCGGATAGTTCTTTCGCAATTGTTCCCACTTATCATCAGATAGTCCATCCATAACAGGATCTTCACAATTTGCCGCTTGAATATCCGGATATATCTCTTCTGCTGCCGGTTCTTCAAATGACTTCTCTCTCTTTTCGGGTGCCACGGCTCCCTTCCATTGCTCCATCGGTTTCTTCCAAAAACCTGCTACATAACCATTCTCCTGTAGCTGTATCAGAATTCCACAGAATTTTTCGTGCGCAATTTTCTTCTCCGAAAGTTCCATGCAATCCTCACTCATTTTAAAATATCGACTGATATTTGCAGCACCGGCTTGTACATATATTTCCCCTACGGTTATCCTTTCCGCCTCGATAAGAAAATATAGCGGATAGCTTCCATCCTTACAATCCTTTACATTCTTGATCTGCAAATCCATTCGACATTCATTGTTTTTAGCCGTAAATCTGACAAATCCGACATTTGTTTCCTTGATGTCATCTCGGAACAGAGACAGATATGTAATCTTCTTTTCATATAAAAACAACCTCATCCCTCCTAACAATCCTGTAATATTGTATTCAGAGATAAGGTTGCTCATTCCATCTTTAATTTGTTGAGTCCAGATACCTCATATAATTATATACCATCATCGCAATTTTAAAGGTCAATGCATCATCAAACGTACGTACATCCAGCCCCGTACTTTTCTCCAGTTTTTCTATTCGATATACAAGTGTATTTCTGTGTACAAACAATTGCCTGGAGGTTTCTGACACGTTTAGATTGTTCTCAAAGAATTTGTTTACAGTAGATACAATCTCCTCATCAAATTCTCCCGGATCATTCTCACCAAATATTTCATCTATAAAGATCTTGCAAAGGTTTGCCGGTAATTGATAAATCAGTCTTCCGATTCCAAGGCTGCTATAGGAAATAACTTTCTTTTCCACATAGAAAATCTTTCCCACATCTAATGCCATCATTGCTTCCTTATAAGATTTGGATACATCCTTCAGTTCCTGTACAACCGTTCCGTAAGCAACCCGCACATTCATCATTGCTTCCGTACTCATCATATCCACAATCGTCTGTGCCGTTTGCTTAATCTGCTTCTCACCGTCAGTTGGTTCCAATGATTTAATCAATATAACATTACTCTCATCGATTGCCGTTATAAAATCACCTGATTGTGAAGAAAACATTCCCTTCAGGAATTCCGCTGCTGTGTTATCCTTCTCTGCCTTTGTCTCAACAATATATACAACTCTCGGTCCCATCACTTCAATGTGAAGTTTTTTTGCTCGATTGTACATATCCACAAGAAGCAAATTATCCATCAGAAGTGTCTGAAAGAAATTATTCCGATCAAAGCGTTCCTTATATGCCGTAATCAGCTGCTGAATCTGACTGACTGCAATCTTCCCGATCAGATATACTTCATCGTTGCTTCCTCTTGCGACAAGAATATAAATAAGTTCTCCCTCATCCATAATTTTCAGCAGATGGTCAAACCCTATTACCTGGCTGTCTGCCGGCGAATCAGCAAAGCCTCTTATCATTTCACTGGAAATATCACTGCTGTCAAAGGTGGAAGCCACCTCTGAACCATCCAGTCCAAACACAGCCAGATTCACCTTTGAAATTGACCGTAATTCTTCAATACAATTTGTCAGAACCTGTGTAGATATCATCTGTTCACATCCTTTCACGATACAGGTTTATTATAACAAAATTTATTTGGATTTGTACATTTTTTTATTTCTCCACAGACAATTCCCATAACTTAATTTCCTGTGATGAAAAAAAGGGATGCTTGCGCATCCCTTTCATAAAGATCAACTAGTTTGTAATAACCTGCTCTGTTTCCTTATCAAATACATGAATCTTCTCAACATCAAATGCAAACTTAACAGTATCGCCAGGTCTTGCTGTTGTACGAGAGTCAACTCTTGCAGTGAGCGGGAACTCAGCCAAATCGAAATACAGATAAACTTCTGCACCAAGTAATTCATAAACCTTAATGGTTGATTCAAATACGCACTTGGATGTTTCGATGAACATTTCTGAATCATATACATCTTCAGGACGGATACCAAATGTAACTGTCTTTCCATCGTATCCACCTTCGATCAGCTTCTTGGATTTAGCAGGAGGAAGAGGAATGCTGCTTCCGGCAACCTTAAGGTTTGCTGTCTCACCGCTTACTTCCACTACTGCATCAAGGAAGTTCATCTGAGGAGATCCCATAAATCCTGCAACAAACAGATTAGCGGGCTTCTCATACAGATTCTGAGGAGTATCTACCTGCTGGATAACGCCATCCTTCATAACTACGATTCTATCACCAAGGGTCATAGCCTCTGTCTGGTCATGTGTTACATAGATGATGGTGGTACCTAATCTCTGATGCAGCTTAGCGATCTCAATACGCATCTGCACACGAAGCTTTGCATCCAGGTTGGAAAGAGGTTCGTCCATAAGGAATACCTTAGGATTACGAACAATTGCACGACCCATAGCAACACGCTGTCTCTGACCACCGGACAAAGCCTTGGGTTTACGGTCAAGAAGAGGTGTTAAGTCAAGGATCTTAGCTGCTTCCTTAACCATCTTATCAATTTCATCCTTCGGAACTTTTCTTAACTTAAGACCGAAAGCCATGTTGTCATACACAGACATATGAGGATACAGAGCGTAGTTCTGGAATACCATCGCGATATCTCTGTCCTTAGGTTCAACATCATTAACCACTCTGTCACCAATCTTTAATTCACCGGAAGAAATATCTTCCAGACCAGCGATCATACGAAGAGTAGTAGATTTACCACATCCTGAAGGTCCTACGAAGATGATGAATTCCTGATCCTGAATTTCAAGATTGAAATCCTTTACTGCTTCAAATCCGTTAGGATATACTTTGCAGATATTCTTTAAAGATAAACTTGCCATTTCATTTGCCTCCTTAAATTAATTGGTTCGTAATCAAGTCTGATTCTAGTATACATGAGTTTTCTATTTTTTACTATGCCACTATTCCACAAAGATTTTACTGTACATTGTAAAAAATGCTTATAAAGAATTACCTTTTTCATTTCGACTGACAACTTGACTAATAAAAGCACTGCATCAATAGGCACTTTGTACAATCATACTTTCTGGTCCCTATCATCATAAAATGCAAGCTGATTCTTCCCACGTTTTTTCGCTTTATACAGCGCCTGATCCGCTGCCTTATAGAGTGTGTCAAAATCTGCTCCGTCTGCCGGAAATACCGCCGCTCCGATACTTGCTGTCGCAGAATATTTCACATATTCTCCCACCTGAAAATTTTTAAAGAAATTGACAAGCTTCTGAGCCTCTCTCAAGGTATTGGAATCATCCTTAAGCGCCTTGAGAAAAATGATGAATTCATCTCCGCCGGTACGCCCGATAATATCTGATACCCGGAAGTTTGCGCTGATACGTTTTCCGAGATCGCTCAGCACCTCATCTCCGAAAGCATGTCCCATTGTGTCATTTATCTTCTTAAAATTATCTATATCCAGGACAAACATCATGGCCAGCGATTTCGGATTTTCTCTCATATATTCTTTAATCTTTCGTTCTGTTGCCAGCTTATTGTATAAGCCGGTGAGCAGATCAGTGTCAGCCTTTTCCTGGAGGGCTTTACGCTTTTCTTCGTTCTTTAACCTGGTGAAAATATGTGTGCCCCCAAAAGCCGCAGCAAACAATAAAACAACTCCCAAAAGCTGATAAAGCATGATACTGGTTTTCCGAATCGAGCGACTGGTCCTTTGCTTCACATAATTCTGATCCACGCCGACGACAAAAGTCCAATCATTTATTCCGATGGGTATATAGATCAGAGTCTTCTCCTCTCCGTCAGCCTCCATAACGCAAAAACCGGAGTTGTTCTTCTGCATATTGAACTTCATTTCTCCAATCTGCCTGCCATACTCCTCTCCCACATAGGTCCACAGATTTCCGCTGCTTAAATAATTGCTGGAAGAATCGTTATGCTCCAGAATATTGCCCCCGGCATCCGAAATTGCAATCGCTGCCGTTCTCCCATATTCCGAATCCTCCTCTAAAAGCTCTTTGAAATTATCAAAAGCATAAAACAAAAGTAGCGCTGCTTCCCTATCCGGCACCGGCACAAGGAAAAGCATAGCCGCTTGCCCTGTCAGTTCATCGTCTTTCAGATAAGTATACTGTGTTTCCTCTGTCAAACCGTTTACAAATGAAAAATATTGTTTACCGGATAGCTCGATGTGAGTTTCATTTTGATCGATACCATCTTTATCTTTCTCATAAAAGACTGCCTCATACGCGCCTGTCTTTTCCGCGACTGCCAGCATATATCTGCCTATATCTTCTTCATCATTTGCAGACAGATCCTTCAGAACCTGTGCTATGACTTCCCCGGCAACACTTACTCGCTGTATCTTTGCACTGATCTGGACAGCACTTTTTTCAGCGGCATCCACAAGTTCACTTCGAACTGTTTCCTCCGCTTCATTCTTAATTCTGACTGAAAAATTGAAAAACATATACAAAACCACTATCAGCAAAATAACAATCAGAATCATCCACCGCAGCGCATTTGTTTTACCCTTTTTCTTCATCCTTTGTTCTCCGCACTATTTCCCCCTCAAGCCGATTATTACAACTGCTCACCATTTTCCTTTTCTTCCGGAAAGTCTTGTGCATCCTTGCCATCGCCGGGAACTTCTTCTGTTTCCTCCACAGGAACCGTCCAGTCCTCATCGCTTGCCACCTCTTCCTGCGGTTCAAAGCGCTTAAAGGTTTTGTTGTAAAGCAGTGCATTCAGGAATGCCGGTCCCGAAATACCAAGCATGATAACGATCGGAAGTGCCTGATATACATAGATTGCAATAACCGCCGGAATCACCCAGCACACCATCATAAGAATCGTCTTGGGAAGACTCAGAATTCCCATATACAGTGAATTCTTAAAGGTTCCTCGTATTGTATTGTCAAATTTAGCCAGCATCGGAAATGCATGCATTATCGCAAAAACAAATAAAATCCCAATTGCAATCAATGCGACCCTGATCCATGAAGGAAATGCAATTCCCGATTTGCTGATTATCACAAAATCTCCTATTAACACAGCCAACGCAAGCAACATGATGATCCACATGATCGTTGCCTGCTTGAAGTTCTGCCGAAAAGATTTAAAGAATCCTTTTATTATGTAGGTTTCCTCATCTCTGACGATCTTTAATGCCACATAATGAAGGGCTGTCGCAGATGCACCGATCGTAAAAATCGGAATACAACAGATCATTGTTAAAAAATTTAGGATAATCAAATCTGCCAGTTTATTTAATGCATTCATCACAGGATTATCCAGATTAAATAATCTTCCCATTTTGTCTCTTCCTTCTTAATTCTTTCTTTATGATATTGATTACTGTCTGCAATTTAACTGATATTTGTCATATTGCTGGTTCAGCTTCCTGTAGATGCCCATAATTTCATCCGAGCGGTTCTTAACCTTCTTCATGATCTCGTCATAGTTCTCCAAAAGAGCCTTGACAATCACTTTGTTATATTTTCCTTCTGCTGCTCCCACCTTTATGATGGAAATGATATCTTCCTTACGAAGTTCCTTTCTGTAGCTGCGCTCTCCCAGAAGCGCTGTTACCGTATCAGCCAACTGCAGAATCTCCTGATTATGGCTCATCTGGGTTTCCCGCAGTCCTCTGGGATATCCGCTTCCGTCACAACGTTCGTGATGGGCTGCAACAATTTCTACTATTTCCGCTGCCATCCTGTTACTCAGGACTTTTTCCGCAAGATGCACGTGTGTCTTAACTTTACTGTATTCCTCCGCCGTCAGCTTTCTGGGTGCATTGATAATTTCTTCCGGGATCGACATCATACCAATGTCATGCAGAAGTGCACCATAGTAAAGCATCTCCCTCTCCGTGTCTGTCAGTCTTACCATTTGTCCCAGCATTTCGGCAATACACATACAGGTCACTGTATCTACCACGGATTTCTCACTTCTGAAGCCCTGACAATACATAAGCATTTCCAGATATTTTTTCTTATCCTCGTTGGTGAATATCATATATTCAATAATATCATCCAGTTCTTCTTTGTATTCACCGCTCTTCACCTTGCGAAGAATATCGTATTTACTTACAGCTTGTTCATACAATTCTAAGGCTTCCGGACTGATCACTGCCCCTTCCTGTTTTTTGAACATCTGGATGTCAAAGGCATCTTTCAGCGCTCCGGAAAAGATATCCACCTTCTCAGCAAACCCGAGAAACGCCGCAATATCCTTATATTCATAATCCATTTCCTGAAGCCGTAAATAATCCGTATGATGATAAAGAATAATTGACGCCAGTTCACTTAAAGGGGACAGGTACTTAAAGACCAGATAGCCATAAGCAGCATGAGGACGCGACTCTTTACAATCATACTGTACAATATCCTTAAGCTTGTCCGTCCGGTAAGCACCGATATCATGCAGAGATGCAAGAAAAACAAAATCAGCCAGTTCAAATTTTTCATAACCGCCGCGGCACTCCAGCATTTTGTACAGAAGATATGCCACTCTTGAGCCATGATCCATCGCCTGCCTGTCCACAAGCTTTAAGGTGTCCCTAATCAGCAAAAAAATATCCTTACTGTGAATATATTCCATAGATTTCTCCTCTGTCTATAACAGATACTCCATGGGAGTATATATAATTCCATCCTGTTGTTTCTCCGGTCCAAGATCCCTGAACCCTACCCGATGATAAAAGGGGACTCCATAAGGTGATGCATTTACTGTCATGCGCTGTTTTCCAAGTTCATCCCTTACATAGGACGCCATTCTTCTGACCAGCATCCTGCCTATTCCGCATCTGTGATAATCCTTATCTACAAAGAGCAGAGAAATATGCATCTGATTCCGCAGGGTTATCATACCTACCAGTTTCTGACTCTCATAAGCAGTCAGCATCTGGTAATTCCCCTGGAGAAACAACCGCTTTAGCGATTCATCGGTAATAAAATCTTCAAAATTTCTGATTCCCTCCGGTGGATAATCCTGCGCCTCAAACTCCAGAAAGGTTTTCCATGCAAGTTCCATGGCATCCTCCCACTCGTCCTGATCAGCGAATCGGATCTCAAATGACATATCCGTGTCCATTGCATTATCCCCCTCATGCATTATTAATACTTTATTATAGCAGAGTCCGTTTCTTTTTACAATCAAAGCTCTCCTTTTTACGAGAATTCCTTTACTGCAGATCCGCTTCCCGGCCCACCTGATTTACAAGGGGAAGACCGTTTTCCAACGCATATGCATTTTCCAGAGTGGTGAGTGCAATCGCCTGCATGGCTTCTCTTGTAAAGAACCCCATATGGGAGGTTACCAGGACATTGGGAAAGGTAAGAAGGCGGGCAAGATTGTCATCCTTGACAATATCACCGGAACGGTCCTCATAAAAAACTCCTTCTTCCTCCTCATATACATCAAGACCCACACCGCCAAATTTATTTTGTAGCATTGCCTCAATCAATGCTTCCGTATCAATCAATGCCCCTCTTGAAGTATTGATCAGGAAAACCCCATTCTTCATCTTGGCAATTGTCTCTTTATTGATGATATGCTTTGTATCCGATGTAAGGGGACAGTGGAGAGTGATCACATCCGAATACTTGAAAATTTCTTCTAAAGATACATATTCTGCTTCCAGCCCTTCAACCGGGAAGGGATCATAGCAAAGCACATGCATTTGAAAGCCATTGAGAATCCGTATCATGGCCTGCCCGATCTTTCCTGTTCCAATCACGCCAGCTGTTTTTTCATACAGATCCATACCCATCAATCCATTCAGACTCATATTAAAGTCTCTGGTTCTGTTGTATGCCTTATGTGTCAGGCGATTCACTGTAAGCAAAAGTGCCATGGAAAACTCAGCTACTGCCTCAGGAGAATAGCTTGGCACCCGCATAATGATTATTTTATCCTCAGCAGCTTTTACATCCACATTATTATAGCCTGCACTGCGCAATAAAATAGCCTTGACACTCATTTCATAAAGCGCATTAATCATTTCCGCATCCACATAATCGTTGACAAAAATGCAGATTGCATCATAGCCCTTTGCCATGAATATCGTCTCCCGATTACATGCCGCCTCAATAAAATGAATATCAAAGCCATATTCTTTTCCCATCGGTTCAAACCAGATCCTGTCATACGGTTTGGTCCCGTAAAATGCAATTTTCATATAACAGCCTCCTGTTGCCATTTCTTTTAAGTTATGCATGCTATACTTATTATTTGCTGGGATATTCTTTTTTTATTCTATGCTAACAGGCAATTATCGAAACAAATTCTGGAAAAAGTTCTTTACTGAGCTCTTAATTCCTTCAATAAAACTGTTCGCCACATTACCGGCAGCATTTTTTACTGCACCGGTTACAATCTCATCAATATGATCCACAAAATCCGCCCCGTGTTCCTCATACAGATTTTCTGCTTTTTCGATTATGTATTCCATGGAAAATCCCATTTTTTCCAGTTTTTCCATAGTCGCAACAAGCTTTCTTGCAGAATCTTTATCAATCGCGACCTGAAACTTTTCCTCCCCCTCCTCAATCACACTTTGCAGATTTTCCTCTGAATCAAGCATCCCTTGCTCTTCTTTTTCTTTTACGAAGGAAATAATTTCGCCTATCGTCTCCTCATCAAAATTCTTAAGGGCTGCCTTAAGGAGCTGTTTCATCTGGTCAATGATCCCCGAAGTATTTTCCGTTTCCATCTTCTGATTCGCTGCCAAAGCCGGCATAGGAAACAGCATCAATGCTGCGAAAACGGCAACCGCCGATATCATCCATTTCTTCATAAACAAGATCCTCTTTTCCACATTTCTAGAGTCTGTATTCCCGGGCTCTTTCCATAATCCAAGGATAAATGTCCTCATAAACCTGCTGTTTATTCTTTTCATTCAGAATTTCATGCCTTCCGCCGGGATAGAGCTTAAGGGAAATTCTCTCCATACCGATGCTCATAAAGTCCTCATAGGCCTTTCTGACACCTTTTCCGTAATCTCCTACCGGATCCATGTCACCTGCAATAAAAAGCACCGGAAGTTCTTTCGGCATCCTGCATAAATTCTCTGTCTTGTTTAAGCGGTTCAAAAGTTCAAACAGCGTTTTAAAGCCATTCACGGTAAAGATAAAACCACACAGCTCATCCTTTACATAGTTATCTACTATCTGTTCTTCTGTGCACAGCCAGTCACTTCCCGTTTTTGCATCCGGTATCCTGCTGTTGTAGTTTCCAAAAGCAAGCTTGTCAAGCAGCTTTGCCACATGCTTATCGCCAAGGAAGGCTCCCTGCAGCGCCGCAAATATTTTACAGAATTTTACGAGTGCCTGTGGCTTTGAACCCGTTCCGCAAATGATTGCGCCTTCAATTCCGGTTCCATATCTGAAAAGATAATTTCTGAGGATAAAGGAACCCATGCTGTGTCCAAGGATCACATAGGGAATGCCGGGATAGTCCTCCTGTGTCATTTTTTTCAGACGATGCACATCCCTGACCACAACTGTTGCCGGATCCTGCTCACAGAAATATCCATAAGTCCCCTCCGGTTCCACACTCTTCCCATGTCCCAAATGATCATCACCGGTAACCAGTATCCCCTTCTCTCCAAGGAACTGTGCCAGCGGCTCATATCTTTCAATGTATTCCGCCATGCCATGAATAATCTGAAGAATGCAGATCACTTTCCCTTCCGGCACCCATCTGACTGCATGGAGCTTTGTCTTCCCGTCTCTGGAATCAAATGTAAATTCTTCTTTTTTAACCATTGTAACCTCCCGCTGATACACCAATCAACAGATCTGCGCCCCCGCAGGCATATCCTTTTCCGGTGTAACAAGTGCCAGATTTCCCTCTGCATCCTCTGCACAGAGCAGCATTCCCTCAGAAAGCACTCCTGCCAGTTTGGCAGGTTTTAAATTCACCAGTACCATTACTTTTTTGCCAACCATCTCTTCTGCACAGTAATACTGCTTAATGCCGGAAACAATCTGTTTGACCTGGCTGCCAATACGAACCTGGGAGCATAGCAGTTTTTTGGATTTCGGCACCTCCTCGCAGGCAATGATCTCGCCTACCTGAAACTGCATTTTATCAAACAGCTCATAAGTAATTTCTTCCTTCGGTTCTATATCAATCACATCCTGCGCTTCTTCAGCCGCTCCACCGGCAGTATCCGCCGCTGCTTTTCTTTCGGCAAACATTGCCTCTGCTTTTTCCACGACCTCTTTTGCATCCAGCCTTGCGAACAGGATTTCGGGCTTCTGCGTTACCTTATTTCCAGAAGGATATTTTCCAAAGCACCCAAGCTCATCAAAGCTGCGAAGCTGTGTACTTAACTGCCCGGCAATTTTCTTTGCCGTAGAAGGCATATAAGGTTCCAGAAGTGATGCGCCGATCACAATGCTCTCAACCAGATTGTAAAGCACGGTAGCTAGGCGATCCTTCTTTGCTTCCTCCTTTGCAAGTACCCACGGTTCTGTCTCATCAATGTATTTATTGCAGCGCTTGAACAATGTAAAGATCTCCGTCAAGGCATCTGCAACACGCAGTTCATCCATCTTGGCTGCAACCTTTGCATAAGCTCCTGTTGCCACGGCTTTTAACTCATCATCAACCGCTTCTGCACATCCTTTATCTGCCACAATGCCGTCAAAGTACTTATTACTCATAGAGATCGTTCTGTTCACCAGATTTCCCAGTGTATTTGCAAGATCGGAGTTTATTCTCTCTACCAGCAATTCCCAGGAAATCGTTCCGTCATTCTCAAAAGGCATCTCATGAAGCACAAAGTAGCGGACTGCATCCACACCAAAGAAATTTACCAGATCATCTGCGTAGATAACATTCCCTTTGGACTTACTCATCTTTCCATCCCCCTGCAAAAGCCATGGATGGCCAAATACCTGCCTCGGTAGAGGCTCACCCAGAGCCATCAGAAAAATGGGCCAGTAAATTGTGTGGAATCGGATAATATCCTTTCCGATCAGGTGAAGATCCGCAGGCCATAGTTTATGGTACTGTTGCGAACTGTTTCCATCGCAATCGTATCCGATACCGGTGATATAATTTGTCAATGCATCCAGCCATACATAAACCACATGCTTTTGATCAAAATCCACCGGAATTCCCCATTTAAAGGAAGATCTGGATACACAAAGATCCTGCAATCCCGGCAGGAGGAAATTATTCATCATTTCATTCTTACGCGATACCGGCTGAATAAATTCCGGATGTGTATTAATATGCTCAATTAATTTATCGGCATATTTACTCATTTTAAAGAAATATGCCTCCTCCTGTGCCGGCTTTACTTCTCTTCCGCAGTCAGGGCACTTTCCGTCCACCAGCTGGGATTCTGTCCAGAAGGACTCGCAAGGGGTACAATACATTCCTTCATAGGAGCCTTTGTAAATATCTCCCTGGTCATAAAGCTTTTTAAAGATTTTCTGTACCTGTTTTTCATGGTAATCGTCTGTTGTACGGATAAAATGATCGTAAGAGGTATCCATCAGATTCCACAAATCTTTAATGGTACCTGCTACTTTATCGACAAATTCCTTAGGAGTAACCCCTGCCTCCTGAGCCTTCAGCTCTATTTTCTGCCCGTGTTCATCTGTCCCTGTCTGAAAGAAAACGTCGTAGCCGTCTTTCCTCTTAAATCTGGCAATACTGTCTGCCAGCACGATTTCATAGCTGTTGCCGATATGGGGCTTACCCGAAGTATAGGCAATCGCCGTCGTAATATAATACTTACCCTTGCTCATTTTACTTCCTCCTTGGAAAAGCTGAAATCATTTATATTGACAAATTATGCTTTTTTCCTTTTACAAAAGATTATAATTGATAAGACCAAAACTGTAAAGAAAGATAACCCACCAATATTTCCGATATTGATTCTTTCAGACAAATCCAGCCAGTCTGCCAGAGGTTTTCCTTCCACCTTTACGATTGCAGATATTGCAAGCAGAATTCCCACCAGTCCCTCTCCCGCAATCAGCCCGGAGGTATATAGCGTCCCGTTTTCAATTTCTGTCTTTCTATCCTTTTCACTGATATTTTTTTGCTTTTCTACATAAAGTCTGATCAGTCCCCCTGCCATAATAGGCGTGCTCAGGTGAATCGGCAGATACAGTCCGACTGCAAACGGCAGCACCGGTATCCTTAAGATTTCAATTACAATGGCAATTCCTATCCCACCAAGCACAAGTGTCCATGGCAGGTTCCCTCCCATAACCCCTTCAACCACCATCTTCATCAATGTTGCCTGCGGCGCCGGAAGCTCAGAGGATCCATACCCCCACGCTCGGTTGAGAAGGTAAAGCACACCGCCGATGGCAATTGCAGATACCAGCGCACCGAAAAGCTCTCCAATTTGCTGTTTCATAGGGGTTGCTCCGACCAGGAATCCTGTCTTTAAATCCTGCGACACATCACCTGCCATTGCTGCAATGACACAGATAATGGAGCCAATAGTAATTGCAGCGACCATACCGCTTTTATCTCCGTTTCCTGTTTTTCGCAGAATTATTGTTGCAATCAATAGTGTTGCTATTGCCATACCGGACACCGGATTATTGCTGCTTCCCACAAGCCCTACCATTCTGGAGGAAACAGTTGCAAAGAAAAAACCGAAAACTACAATAATGAGTGCACCCAGCAGGTTCACGGGAATCATCGGCAGCAGCCACATAAAGACAGCGATAGCTCCTGTCCCGAGAAGCACAAAGGCAATGGGCAGATCCATCTCTTCTCTGGAAGTTCCGCTGGCTTTAAAACTGAAACCTTTCACTGCATTATGGAAGGTTCTGACAATTAACGGTAAGGATTTTATCAGACTGATCACCCCACCTGCAAGCACTGCTCCCGCTCCGATGTATCTGATATAGTTGCCCCAGATCTCCCATGTGCCCATCTGACTAATTCTTATCTCTCCCGGATAAATCATATTATCCCCGCCAAACAATGCAATCAGTGGCATAAGCACCAGCCATCCCACCACGCCGCCCGAAAGCATGTAGGAAGCAATCCTGGGCCCACAGATAAAGCCCACTCCTGCAAGTGCAGGAAGAACATCTATTCCAAAACCGGCTCCTTGATAGCGTTTCCATTGAAAATCTACCTCACTGGGAAACAGCTTCAGTCCATCTGTCAGAAACTTGTACCCTGCTGCAATACCGAGCCCGGAAAATACAATTCCGGCAGATGCTCCGCCCTTCTCTCCTGCCTGAAGCACTTCCGCACAGGCCGTTCCTTCCGGATAGGGCAGCGTTTCGTGTTCCTTGACGATCAATGCTCTTCGGAGGGGTACCATAAACAATACCCCCAGAACACCGCCACAAAGTGCAATTAACGTCATTTCCCATAATGACGGCATTTGTGTTCCGCCTTCCGCCGCCCACATAAAAAGGACCGGCATGGTAAAAATAGAACCGGCAGCGAGAGACTCACCAGCCGATCCAATGGTTTGAACCATATTGTTTTCCAGTATAGAATCCTTGCGCAGGATTTTGCGAATAATACCCATGGATATTACTGCAGCCGGAATCGAAGCTGACACCGTCATACCTACTCTCAATCCAAGATAGGCGTTTGCACCGCCAAATAAAACAGCCAGAATCACACCGACAATCATTGATGTTCCTGTAAACTCCTTTTTTTGATCCATAATCCTTTGCCTTTCCAATCATTTATGTTTTTACTATTTAATATTGGCATTTTTAGGATGTTCTATACATGTAAGGAGTTCTCTCTGCTGACCGATAACGCGCAAACCCCCGGGCGGTGGAAGCACCCAGGGGTTCACTTAATATATATACACTAAGGGATTAGATAAAGGCTATTTATTCTACATCCTGTAATGCTGCAAAATCCTCTTCTCCTGTACGGACCTTTACAACCTTGTCTACGTTGTATACAAAGATCTTACCATCTCCGATATGTCCTGTATAAAGAGCCTTCTTCGCAGCCTCGATAACGGATTCAACAGGGATCTTGCTGACAACAACCTCGACCTTAACCTTGGGAAGCAGAGTCGCATCAACCTCAACACCACGATACATTTCGCCGGCACCCTTCTGAATACCACAACCCATAACCTGCGTCACTGTCATACCGGTTACACCCAGATCGTTCATGGCCTTCTTCAAATGATCGTATCTGGACAGCTTTGCAACCACAACCACCTTGTAGATTCCGGTTGCTGCAGAAGGCGCTGCAACCACCTTGACAGCTGCATCCTTCTGTACTTCAGAAGCTTCTGTATAATCATCTGTTCCAAGGTCAGTGTTTTCATTAACATCCATGGTCATTGTGTTGGAAATATCCATAATGCTGAAGCCTGCATATGCAGAGGTCAAGCCATGCTCACAGGAATCAAGTCCTACAATTTCTTCTTCCTCGGAAACACGAAGACCTGCTGTTGCCTTAATAATCAGGAAAGTAATGGTAATGGTAACTGCTGTCCATGCAGCTACAGTTACAAAGCCAAGGAACTGAATTCCCAGTAACTGGAATCCACCGCCGTAGAAAAGACCTATAACTGAGTCATTTCCGGGAGCTGAAGGTGTTGCAAAGAGTCCAACTGCAATTGTACCCCAGATACCATTTAAGCAGTGAACCGCTACCGCACCTACAGGATCATCAATATGAAGCTTATAATCAAGAAGCCATACACCAAATACTACCAACACACCGGCAACCGCACCGATAATGATTGCACCGGTTACATCTGTCACATCACAGGGTGCTGTGATAGCAACAAGCCCTGCCAGGGAAGCGTTCAGGCACATGGAAACATCAGGCTTACCATATTTTACCCATGTAAATACCATACATACTACTGTAGCAATTGCAGGTGCAACAGTCGTTGTCAGAAATACCGATCCTAACTGTTCCACACTTGTACAGGCAGCACCGTTAAATCCATACCAGCCAAGCCACAGAATAAACACACCAAGACATCCGATAGGAAGATTATGTCCGGGAAAAGCATTTACCTTGGTAACTTTTCCATTTTTGTCAGTTACAAACTTACCGATACGAGGTCCTAAAAGTTTTGCACCAATCAATGCGGAAATACCACCAACCATGTGGATCGCACAAGAACCGGCAAAATCATGGAAGCCTAACTGTGCCAGCCAGCCGCCACCCCAGATCCAGTGAGCTTCAATAGGATAGATCAAAGCGGAAATAATTGCGGAATAAACACAGTAGGATAAAAACTTTGTTCTCTCTGCCATTGCACCGGAAACAATTGTTGCGGTAGTTGCACAGAACACCAGATTAAATACAAAGCTCGACCAGTCAAAGCTCTCGTAGCTTGTAAAAATGTCAAATCCGGGTTTTCCGATAAAACCTACTAAGTCTTCTCCAAGTAATAAGCTGAAGCCAATCAGAATGAAAACAACTGTACCGATACAGAAGTCCATCAGATTTTTCATCAGGATGTTACCTGCATTCTTTGCTCTGGTAAAACCGGTCTCTACCATAGCAAATCCGGCCTGCATCCAGAACACCAGCGCTGCACCGATTAGGAACCAGACAGCAAATACTTGACCACTTACAGCACTCATAATTTCTTCTGTCATAATACTTTTCCTCCTCATCATGAAATTAAAAAAAGCGAATGCAAACGGCTCTTGTCCCTTATCAAGCCCCTTTGCTTCGCTTCTTCTAACTTATTAAAATAAAAAGGCACTACGGTTTTCCCATAGCGCCTTTGCTTTATGTATTGCATGATATCATCCTGATTCTCATCTGTCAATCTTTTTTTTACAATTTTTTTATAAACAGTTTGTAATGGCGGTCAGATTCGATTACATCGCGGTCAAATACAAACCCCAGTTTTTTCAACAGTCGCAAAGAATTTTCATTTTTTTCATCCACAAGAGCCTGTACCTCTTCAAATGCAAGCTCTTCCCTCGCATATTGCAGAATCGCTTCACACACCTCATGAGCATAACCTTTTTTCTGATGAGGCACATCGATCACAAAACCCAACTCCGGAATCTCATATCCCTCTCTCACACTAAGGCCCGCTCTGCCGATAACCTCCCCACTCTCCTTGAGAATAACGGTCCAAAGTCCAAATCCATAGAAGCCATAAATCTGTTCAATATACGATTTCATATAGGCTATTTCAGATTCCTTTTCAGGAAACAGATCCTCCATGTAATAAGTGATCGAAGGATCCTGATAAATCCTGTAAAAATCCTCCACGTCAGATACCATGCTTTCCCTGACCCACAGTCTTTCTGTCTTAAGAATACTCCAAGGAAGACCTGCAAGCCGGCAGAAGGCTTCTTCATAGGATCGGTATTCCAATGAAAAAATATCCTCCACCGCATATCTGGCTCCGGAAAAAACCTGATCTGCATTCATTTCGTGGTAAATTGCAATGGCAAAACATCCTTTATCCAAAAGCTGTTGCAGGCAGAGAGGATCATCCGTCAAAGCCAGTATTTCTCCCAGAGAAATATTTTCTTTTGCAGAAAGTCTTTTGCATGCTTCTTCTACACTACACAGATTCAGCTTCTGAAGTGTAACTACAGCCCCGCCCGCCCCTGCTCTTTCCAAAATCTCCTTCCGGCGCAGACAGGCAATCTCATAATAATATTCAGTTAGCAGAAACAGAATGTATTTCATCATTGTCAATTCCGATTACTTCCTATAAAATGATTATAGCCTTATTATTATAATACGGTATATTATAAATGAAAAGAAAGGAAGTAATCACCATGGCTCAGAATCCTGTTGTTACATTTACAATGGAAGACGGAGGTGTCATGAAAGCCGAGCTTTATCCTGAAATTGCTCCAATCTCCGTAAACAATTTTATCAGTTTGATCAACAAAAACTTTTATGACGGTCTGATCTTTCACCGTGTTATCCGCGGTTTTATGATTCAGGGAGGAGATCCGGAAGGTACCGGCTGCGGCGGCCCCGGCTACAGTATTAAAGGGGAGTTTTCTCAGAACGGCGTGGAAAATAATCTCAAGCAC
>SAMEA3663296__coassemble_268_pt1 | contig 24777 bp, 22 predicted proteins | sample SAMEA3663296__metabat2_high_PE_002 | metagenome-assembled genome bin SAMEA3663296 (sample SAMEA3663296) | pig gut metagenome | biome: pig gut; feature: pig-associated habitat; material: faeces | place: China | collected 2013 | reverse complement strand
GCAGAAGTGCCTGCACAGGTGCCGGCAAGACCTCCTATTTTGTGCCCGGGCTGTCCGCACAGAAGTGTATATTCTGTTTTAAAGAAGCTGAAGATCCACGCTTCCGGTGACATCGGATGCTATACCCTCGGAGCAGTGGCACCTCTTGGCGTGGTGGATACTACCGTCTGTATGGGAGCTAGCATTTCCAATCTGCATGGCATGGAAAAGGCTAAGGGCAAGGATTATATCAAGAACTGGGTGGCTGTCATCGGAGACTCTACCTTTTTACATACCGGTGTGAATTCCCTGATGAACATGGTTTATAACAAGGCTACGGGAACCGTGATCATTCTGGATAATTCAACCACCGGAATGACAGGCCATCAGGACCATGCCGCAACCGGAAAGACATTAATGGGGGATACCACTTACATGATCAACCTTTATCAGCTTTGCAAGGCAATGGGGATTGAACATGTCTATGAAGTGGATGCTTTTGATACCGATGAAATTGAGAGATTGGTCAAGACTGAGACCCAGCGGGAAGAGGTGTCCGTCATTATCACCAAATCCCAGTGCGCGCTGCTGAAAACCTTTGTTCCCAAGGGAAAGTGCGTGGTGGATATCGAGAAATGTAAAAAGTGCGGTATGTGCCTTGCAGACGGATGTCCGGCAATTCATAAAGCGGAAGACGGGACAGCACAGATCGATCCGGTTATGTGTAATGGCTGCGGTCTTTGTATGAAAAAGTGTAAATTTGGGGCAATCAGCCTGGTGGAAAACAAGTAGGGAGGATTCGCGGATGGAAACGAAGAATATTATGATTGTCGGCGTGGGCGGACAGGGTACCCTGCTTACTAGCCGTATTTTAGGCGGGATTACAAGACAGGCGGGGTATGACGTGAAAATTTCTGAGGTGCATGGTATGGCACAGCGCGGTGGCAGCGTGGTAACCTATGTGCGTTACGGTGAGAAGGTGGCAGAACCTATTGTGGAGGAAGGCTGCGCGGATGTGCTGATCGCCTTTGAAAAGCTGGAGGCTCTGCGTTATGCACACTTTCTCAAAAAGGATGGGGTTTTGATTGTCAACGATCAGAGAATGGATCCCATGCCGGTGGCAATCGGACTTGCAAAATATCCGGAAAACATTATAGAGACTTTAAAGGAAAAGCATAATGTTGTGGTCGTGGATGCACAGAAGACTGCGCTTGAAATCGGCAATGCCAGAGTGTTTAATACCGTTATTATCGGCGTGGCGGCAAGGAGGATGGATTTTGCGAAGGAGGACTGGCTGAAGGTGATTGAAGCCACTGTTCCGGCTAAGACAGTAGAGATCAATCTCAAGGCATTTGAGGCAGGGTATCAACTATAACAGGAGGGTTACAAAATTGATTTGGAACGAAGCAAAGGAATGCATGAGCAGGGATGAGCTCGCGGATTTACAGAGCAAACGGCTGGTGAAGGTGGTAAACAGGGTTTATCACAACGTGGAGTATTATCGGAAAAAGATGCAGGCGGTTGGGATTGAGCCGGGAGATATTCAGGGAATTGAGGACTTGGATAAGCTTCCCTATACCACCAAGGATGACCTGAGAGACACCTATCCCTTTGGCTTGTTTGCGGCACCACAGTCAGAGATCGTCCGCATTCATGCCTCAAGCGGAACCACCGGCAAGGCAACGGTGGTTGGCTATACCAGAAAGGATATCGATACCTGGGCGGAATGTGTGGCAAGGGCCTTGACCATGGCAGGGGTCACCAGAGGAGACACCATACAGGTTGCCTATGGTTATGGACTTTTTACAGGAGGTCTGGGCGCTCACTACGGTGCCGAACACCTGGGAGCGACGGTGGTTCCCATGTCTACCGGAAATACCAAAAAGCTGACAACTATGATGATCGACTTTGGAGTGACGGCCATTGCGTGTACTCCCTCCTATCTGCTGCATATTGCAGAAACCCTGGAGGCAAACGGAGACATTCCCAACATTAAACTAAAAGCGGCAATCTGTGGTGCGGAGCCCTGGACCGAACAGATGCGTCTGCAGATTGAGGATAAGCTGCATATCAGCGCACATGATATTTATGGGTTGTCCGAGATCATGGGACCGGGAGTGGCCTGTGATTGCAAGTATCATAAAGGACTCCACGTGTTTGAGGATCATTTCCTTCCAGAGATCATTGATCCGGAAACCCTGAAACCGATTGGTGCAGGACAGACAGGAGAACTGGTATTTACCACGTTGACCAAGGAGGGGCTTCCCCTGATCCGATACAGGACCAAGGATCTTACCAGCATCAGCTATGATAAATGTGAATGTGGTAGGACGCTTGCCAGAATCAGCCGGTTCAAGGGCCGTTCCGATGACATGCTGATCATCCGCGGTGTCAATGTATTCCCGTCCCAGGTGGAGGCTGCACTTCTGGAAATGGGCGGCACGACCCCTCACTATATGATGATTGTAGACCGTGTGAACAATCTGGATACGCTTGAAGTACAGGTTGAGGTGGAGGAAAGGTTCTTCTCTGATGAGATCAAGGAACTGGAAAATCTGACAAAGAAGATCGCACATGCGATTCAACAGGCGATCGGACTGGCGGTCAAAGTGAAGCTGGTGGAACCGAAGTCCATTGAGAGAAGTATGGGCAAAGCGGTACATGTCATTGACAAGAGAAAACTGGTGTAGAGAAAGGGGTGGAGCTATGACAATGAAGCAGTTATCGGTTTTTTTGGAGAACAGGGAAGGGAGACTGGAGGATGTCCTAAATCTTCTGAAGGAGGAAAATATCAATATTATTTCCTTAAGTCTTGCGGATACCAGCGATTACGGAATGCTTCGTCTTCTGGTAAGTGACCCGGAAAAAGGGAAGAAGGCTCTTAGGGAGAACGGATTTTCCGCAACGATAAGTGATATTGTTGCCGTGACACTCCCTCATAAGGTAGGGGGACTGCAGCAGGTTTTACATACCCTGTATCATGCCGGCATTAACGTGGAATATATGTATGCGCTGTGTACGACAACGGATGAGGCAGCAATTGCCATTAAGCCTTCAGACCTTGAAAAGGCTCAGAAAGTACTTGAGGATGCCGGTGCGCACTTCTTCAGCGAAAAGGATATGTTTTTGTAATTACTCATGTGATATAATCTGTGATTATGCTATTTATAAATAATATTGAATTTACTTATGATTATGCCTGCTGTATAATTACTAAGTAAGAAGCTGACAATCAAAAGCAGGTTTTTACACCTGCTTTTTATGTTGTACGGATTATCACAACAGGAGGACGAAAAATGGTTAAAGCAGTAGTGGGCGCTAATTGGGGCGACGAGGGAAAAGGTAAGATTACAGATATGCTGGCTCAGCAGGCGGATATTATCATTCGTTTTCAAGGTGGAGCCAATGCAGGACATACAATTGTAAACAATTATGGAAAGTTTGCACTTCACACGCTTCCTTCGGGTGTGTTTTACGGTCATACGACCAGCATCATCGGGAATGGTGTTGCCTTGAATATACCTGTGCTGATGAAGGAGATCAGTTCCATTACGGATAGAAATGTACCGATGCCGAAGATCCTGATTTCTGACAGAGCCCAGATCGTTATGCCTTATCATATTCTTTTTGATCAGTATGAGGAGGAGCGGCTTGGCGGAAAATCCTTTGGTTCTACCAAATCAGGTATTGCTCCGTTTTATTCAGATAAATATGCAAAGATTGGATTCCAGGTAAGCGAGCTTTTTGACGAGGACACCTTGAAGGAAAAGGTGGAAAGGGTGTGTGAACAGAAAAATGTCTTATTGGAGCACATGTACCATAAACCGCTCATTGACCCTGCGCAGCTCCTTGAAACACTGCATGAATATAGAGACATGGTAAAGCCGTTTGTGTGTGATGTGTCGGCATTTCTTGACAAGGCAATAAAGGAAGGAAAGACGATTCTGCTGGAGGGACAGCTGGGAACCCTGAAGGATCCGGATCATGGTATTTATCCGATGGTTACTTCATCTTCAACTCTGGCAGCTTATGGCGCAATCGGCGCTGGTATCCCTCCTTATGAGATTAAGGAGATTGTAACTGTATGTAAGGCATACTCCTCAGCGGTGGGTGCAGGAGCCTTTGTTTCGGAAATCTTCGGAGAAGAGGCAGATGAGCTTCGTCGCCGCGGCGGTGACGGCGGTGAATATGGTGCAACAACGGGTCGTCCCAGACGTATGGGCTGGTTTGACTGCGTGGCATCCAAGTATGGCTGCAGACTGCAGGGAACAACGGATGTGGCATTTACGGTGCTGGATGTTCTGGGGTATCTTGATGAAATCCCTGTGTGCGTAGGTTATGAAATTGATGGGGAAGTGACCACTGATTTCCCTGTTACCTGTAAGCTGGAAAAGGCAAAACCGGTGCTGAAGACGCTTCCGGGATGGAAATGCGAAATCCGTGGCATCAAGAAGTATGAGGAGCTTCCGGAAAACTGTCGCAAGTACGTGGAATTCATTGAGGAACAGATTGGGTATCCCATCACGATGGTTTCCAACGGACCCGGAAGAGATGATATCATATACAGAAAGAGTCCCTTGAAAAAATAACCGGATCAAGGGTCGTACATGTTCTTAAATTCGGTAGGGGTAACGCCCTTGACGATTTTAAACATCCGGATGAAGGAAGACAGGCTGTCAAAACCGGACTGTAATATCGGAAGATTGAGATGGAAATTTGCCAATGTGATGATGACTTATTTCCTGACGGGAATGATGATACCGGTACACTGTATTTTGATTCCGCTATTTACCAGATTTGCGAAGATGGGCTTGACAAACAGTCTTTTGGGATTGATTCTTCCGTATTTGACTTTGTCCTTACCGCTGACTATTTTTATCATGACCGGATTCTTTAAGGGTCTGCCCAATGAACTTTTCGAGTCTGCATGTATTGACGGCTGTTCCATCTACAAGATATTTACACACATTGCATTCCCGCTTTCCAAAACAGGATTGTTTGTAACAGGTCTTATGAGCTTTGTTGCGAACTGGAATGAATTGTTGCTTGCAATGGTATTTATCTCTGATGACACCAAAAAGACACTGCCGGTATCTCTGTCAAAGTTTGTAGGACCTTATAACACGAACTATTCACAGATGTTTGCAGCAATTGTTATTGCAATTATCCCCACGATCATTGTTTACTGCTGTTTCAGCAACAGTATTGTAGATGGCTTGACACAGGGGGCAGTGAAAGGATAAACTCATATTGAACCTGACAAACAGGATGTAACAAAAGGCTGAAGGGTTTCTTTCAGCCTTTTTCACTTTATTGAAAAGACCTTGTCATGATGTCGCTTTCGCGACCGCGCTCGGCGCAAGAGTCCGCGAGCGGACTCTTTATTCTGAAAAGCTTTATGAAAAAAATAGAAAGTGGGAGGTTAAGAAAATGCTGATGAAGGAAAAGAGAGCACCAATGGGGTGGAACAGCTGGGACTGCTACGGCGCATCGGTTACAGAGGAGACTGTGAAGAAAAACGCCGATTTTATGGCGAAATATTTAAAGGAATACGGTTGGGAATATATCGTGGTGGATATCCAGTGGTATGAGCCTACGGCGACAACGCATGAATATCATCCTTTTACCGAGCTGTGCATGGATGAGTATTCCCGATTGATTCCGGCACCGAATCGTTTCCCTTCATCAGCAGGCGGAAAGGGCTTTGCACCGCTTGCAGAATATGTACATTCTCTGGGGCTGAAATTCGGCATTCATATCATGCGTGGAATTCCCAGACAGGCAGTACATCAAAACGGTAAGATCAAGGGAACGGAAAGAACGGCAAGAGAAATTGCCAAGACGGCAAGTATCTGTCGCTGGAATACGGATATGTATGGTCTGGATCCCGAAAAGGAGGGGGCAAGAGCTTATTATGACAGCCTTTTTGAGCTTTATGCTTCCTGGGGTGTGGATTTTGTCAAGTGCGATGATATTGCAAGAGAGCTACCTCATGAGGAAGCAGAGCTCATCATGCTGAGTGATGCACTGAAATCCTGCGGAAGAGATATGGTCTTAAGCCTTTCCCCGGGACCTGCCCTTCCGGAAAAGGCAGAGCTATACAAGCAGACGGCAAATATGTGGCGGATCACGGATGATTTCTGGGATCAGTGGGAGCTTTTGTATGATATGTTTTCCCGTGCCGAGAGATGGTGTACCCACACAGGAGCAGGTAACTATCCGGATGCGGATATGCTTCCCATCGGCCCCCTTCGTCAGGATTATGATCAGAAGGACTGGACAAAATTTACGGAGAATGAACAGATTACCATGATGACATTGTGGTGTATCTTCCGCTCGCCACTGATGATCGGCGGAGAGATGACAGGCTTTGACGATTTTACCATGAGCCTGGTCACCAACAGGGATATCCTTACTATGCATAGGGATGCCCGTCACTCCCATCAAGTCTTTAGAAAAGAGATCGATGGTGTGGAGCATATTCTGTGGACGGCCGTGAGCGCACGGGGCGGCCAGTATGTGGCAGTCTTCAACGCAGGAGAGAAGGAAAGTGAAATAAAGATTCCTCTTGTGGATCTTGAAATTTACGATCAGATTTCAGGAAAAGAACTCTGGAGCGGACAGGAAGTACAGGCGGAAGAGAACTTGACTGTGAAGCTTGAAAGCCATGGAGCAAAGGCATTTCTTTTGAAACCGATAAAGTAAGAGTAGGAAAAGTAATGAATAGAAATTATGCTAAGGAACTGGATAAGCTACTGGAAGCTTCTGAGAATAAAGGAAAAACGTTGTTTCTCCATAGCTGCTGTGCACCCTGCAGCAGCTATGTGCTGGAATATTTGCGGTCTTTTTTCAGAATTACGGTGTTTTACTATAATCCGAACATCACCGAGGACACTGAGTATAGAAAGCGCGTGGAGGAGCAAAAGCGTCTGATCGGAGAATTCAACCAAAAGAAGGATGGTGCTTACCCTATTGCGATCGTGGAAGGAGAATATCAGAAGGAAAGCTTTTTTGAAAGTGTAAAGGGTTTGGAGAAGTGCAAGGAGGGTGGAGAGCGCTGCTTTGTATGTTATGAGCTGAGACTTCGGGAAACGGCAAGGCAGGCGAAGGAGCGAAAAGCGGATTACTTTACCACTACGTTGACCATCAGTCCCCTAAAAAATGCGGCTAAGATCAATGAGATCGGCGAGCAGCTATCAAAAGAGTGGGGAGTTGCCTTCCTGCCGTCGGATTTTAAGAAAAGGGACGGATACAAAAGGTCAATAGAGCTTTCGAAGGAGTATGACCTTTACAGGCAGGATTATTGCGGATGCATCTACTCAAAATTGGAGAGAGAGGAAGCTAAGATGCTTGCGAAATGACAATGAAAATGATAGGATAATAAAGATATAAACAGGGAATGGTTTCCAATAACCGGAAGAACGAAGCTGCTTATGAGAAGTGCTTCGGAATGGAGGAAAAATGAAAAAGTTTCTGGATTTGATCTCGGAAGAAATGAAAAATGCTTTTGAGGCGGCAGGCTATGACAGAGAGCTTGGCAAGGTGACGCTGTCAAACCGTCCCGACCTTTGTGAATATCAGTGTAATGGTGCGATGGCAGGCGCCAAGCTGTACAAGAAGGCTCCCATCATGATTGCAAATGAGGTTGCGGCAAAGCTGGAGAACAGTCAGGTGTATTCGGAGGTAAGCGCTGTTGCTCCGGGGTTCCTTAACTTGAAGGTAAAGGAAGGCTTTGTTTCGGATTATCTGAAGCAGATGACGCAGACAGAGAAGTTTGGCCTTGAAATGCCGGAAAAGCCTGCAAAGATCATCGTTGATTATGGTGGCCCCAATGTGGCTAAGCCCCTTCATGTAGGGCATCTTCGCTCGGCAATTATCGGCGAAAGTATTAAGAGAATTGCAAGATATGCAGGTCATGATGTGATTGGCGATATCCATTTGGGGGACTGGGGGCTTCAGATGGGGCTCATTATTACAGAGCTTCAGGAACGTCAGCCTGAATTGGTATATTTTGATGAAAGCTATGAGGGGGAATATCCGAAGGAAGCTCCCTTTACGATCTCAGAGCTTGAAGAGATCTACCCGACTGCAAGCGGAAAGTCCAAGGAGGATGCTGCCTACAAGGAGCGTGCGATGGAAGCAACCTTCAAGCTGCAGAGTGGTGTGAGGGGATACCGCGCTCTTTGGGATCACATCATTGCAGTTTCCGTAGCGGATCTAAAGAAGAATTATGAAAACTTAAATGTGGATTTTGACCTCTGGAAGGGTGAGTCAGACGTTCATGATGTGATCCCTGGCATGGTGGATTACATGAAAAAGGAAGGCTATGCCTATATCAGTGACGGTGCTTTGGTGGTGGACGTGAAGGAGGATACGGATACCAAGGAGATTCCGCCCTGCATGATCCTGAAATCGGATGGCGCATCCCTATATAATACAACGGATCTGGCAACGATTATGGAGCGTATGCGGGAGTATCATCCTGACAGGCTCATTTACCTGACAGATAAACGACAGGATCTTTATTTTGAACAGGTATTCCGCTGTGCAAGAAAGACAAAGCTGGTGGAGCCGGAAACAGAGCTTCTCCACATAGGCTTCGGCACCATGAACGGCAAGGATGGAAAGCCCTTTAAAACTCGTGAAGGCGGCGTGATGCGTCTTGAGATGCTGATCAAGGAAATCAATGAGGAGATGTATCGTAAGATCACCGATAACCGTGAGGTGGATGAGGAAGAGGCAAGGCAGACTGCAAAGGTGGTTGCTCTTTCCGCAATTAAATACGGAGATCTCTCCAATCAGGCATCCAAGGATTACATTTTTGACATTGATAAATTTACTTCCTTTGAAGGAGATACAGGTCCGTATATTCTGTATACCATCGTGAGGATTAAATCCATACTAAGTAAGGTAAAGGAACAGGGTGGTCTGCCGGAAAATACTTCTATCAGGGAAGCAGGCAGCGAGGCAGAAAAGGCGTTGATGATGGAAATCGCCAAGTTCAATGCCATGATGGAGAGTGCCTATGCAGAGACGGCGCCCCATAAGGTTTGTGCCTATATTTACGATCTTGCAAATGCCTTTAACCGTTTTTATCATGAGACCAAAATCGTGTCAGAAGAGGATCAGGAAAAGAAAACAGGCTGGGTGGCATTACTTATGTTAACCAGAGATATCCTGGAGACCTGTATTGATGTTCTTGGCTTCTCTGCACCGGAGAGAATGTAAGATGCAGTCAGCAATAGAATTACGAAATAAATTGAAAAGTATTGATCATAAGGGGTACCCGGCATATAAGGAACTCAAGGGACAGTATGATTTTCAGGATTACGTCCTTTCCGTTGACCATGTGCAAGGGGACCCCTTTGCATCACCGTCCAGGTTATCCGTGCATATCAAGGCCCAGAAAGCAGGTTTCCCGGCAGAGCTTTATGACAGCTTTGAAAAAAGAGTGACTCTGCAGGATCATCTGACAAGACTGTTTGCCACCAGGATTTCGGGAGGGAGCTTTCAGGCAAAGGGCTCCGGTAAAAGCGGTCTGCTTACTGTATCAAGATGCGGGCAGCAGGTCTTGGAGAGGACGGCAATGCGAATCAAAAACGGAGATCTGATTCTTCGGTTTGAGGCAGGCTTTCCTGCAAACGGGCGTACGATTAATGCAAGAGAACTGGATAAGATGCTGTTTACCATTCTTCCGGATTGTGTCAGAAACAGTCTCTTTTACGCAAGGATTGACCGCCAAAAGGCAGGGCAGGCAATCCGCCTTTGTGAGGATCAGCAATATATCAGGCAAAAACTCCCCGAAATGGGATTATGTGCGTTCATTGCAGATGGTTCGATTCTGCCAAGAGAAAGCGGCGTTTCCGAAAAGCCCATGAAGGGGGCTGTACCTTTCAGGTCACCGGAATCCCTGAAGGTTACGATGAAGCTTCCCAATAGAGGGGAGATGAGTGGAATGGGAATTCCGAAAGGAATCACGCTCTTTGTGGGAGGGGGCTATCACGGGAAATCCACGATTCTGCAGGCGCTTCAAAACGGTGTATACAATCATATATCAGGCGACGGCAGGGAATTTGTGATCACCGATTCCTCGGCATGGAAACTCCGAGCGGAGGATGGCAGGAGCATTTCCGGAGTGGATATTTCGCCTTTTATCAAGGATCTACCGAACGGGAAGGATACAGTACACTTTTCTACCGAGGATGCCAGCGGAAGCACCTCCCAGGCAGCTAATCTGATGGAGAGCATCGAGGGGGGCAGTAAACTCCTGCTCATTGATGAGGATACTTCTGCTACGAACTTTATGATTCGCGATCAGCTGATGGCGCAGGTGATCACACCGGGGGAAGAGCCCATCACCCCCTTTATCAGTAGGGTTAAGAGCCTGTATCGGGACAGAGGTGTTTCGTCCGTCATTGTAGCCGGAAGCTCCGGTTCTTATTTCCATGTAGCGGATACCATTATCCAGATGAAGGAGTATACTCCGGTTGACATAACATCGAAAGCAAAGGAAGCCGCATCCGCATATCCTGTTATGGGAGGAGAGGAGGAAGCCTTTCCGGCATATCAGGATAAAAGATGTCCGATTCCCGATATGATGCTGAAAAAGGAAGAACGGATCAAAATCAAGACAATGGGAACCAGCGAGCTCCTTCTTGCCAGAGAAAGTGTGGAGCTGCGTTATCTGGAACAGCTCAAGGACACCGAGCAGACTGCTGCTCTTGCCTATCTTCTTAAATATGTACAGTTAAAGCTTCTGGATGGCAGAAAGGACTTAAAGCAGATTGGAGATCTGTTGGAACAACAGCTTGACAGGGATGGTCTTGAGAGTCTCTTTGAGCACGGCGATGTGTCGGCTGCGCTGGCAAGACCAAGAAAGCAGGAGATTTTGGCGTGCGTAAACCGATATCGGAAACTGTGGTTTGCAAAATGAATTTGAAATAAGATTTTGTGTGGAGTAAGTTGACTTTTCTGATGTAGATGAATTATAATAGGCATTAGGAATTTTAGTGCGCAGATGTAGTTCATCGGTAGAATATCAGCTTCCCAAGCTGAGGAGGCGGGTTCGATTCCCGTCATCTGCTTACAAAGATGTCGATAAATTCGGCATCTTTCTTATTTGCAATATGTCTGGCATTATGGTTCAGAATGATGCCAGCCGTTTTTTAATGTAGAGGAGGGAAAAGACAGATGAAGAACAAAATGATGAGAACATTGCTTGGTATGGGTGGCGCAGTAGTTATGCTGCTTAGTGGCATCAATGTATATGCCGCGCCCAAGACAATGGCGGATGGAACTGTATTTGATGCTGAATACTATGCAGAAACCTATCCGGATGTAAAGGCGGCTTTTGGGAATGATGAGGCAGCGCTTTATAATCACTATGTCAACTTTGGAAAAGCAGAGGGAAGACAACCGGTTGCACCGCAGGCACAGGCAACCAGCAATGTGATCAATGATCTTGTGGCACCATTGCCGACGTTTTCTGCTGAAGCAAACGCAGCTTATGCCAAAAAAGTGCCTGTTAAGATAGGCAAGAATGACAGTAAATACCTGTGGTTTGAGGATGAATATAGTGTAAAGCAGCTGGAAAGATGCAGAGCAGACTATTCCGGCAATCCGATTTATCAGGCGGCGAGAAATTATATTCTGCAGGAATGGGAAAAGGATAAAAGTCAGTCAGTAATGAATATCCCTATCTATTTTGTGCTGAGTTCCAAAGAAAATGCAGATGAGTTGAGCGATATATGTATCAACTTGAGCGTGGATTTGAAAAAGGCAAAAGTAGCAGGAACCGTTCAGGTGTCCTACTGTGCAGCGGATGGATACATACATATGGGAAGAAGCTGGGAAAATGGCGTGACTCATTGTATGTCATGCATTATCCTTGAAGATGACTTGAGAGCTTTAGCAGAGCAGTATCAATAATGAGATAAAAAGGATGGATGGGGCATCACCCGGCCGTTTTTTCGGCAGGAGTGATGCCTCTTTTGCATAAAAAACCGGCACCTTTCGGTACCGGTATCTATGTAAACAGGAGGAGCCTGTAATGTTTTGGCGAAGCCGGTCGGCACACGGTCTTGGCACCGGCGACTTCATTTGATAGTTTTATGATACGGGATAAATATGTCCAAAGTGTTTCCAAAAGAGAAAGAAAAAATAAAGAAAAACTAAATATTAGAGAAAAAATACGGTAGGAAAGAAGAGGAGAATATGGTATGATTGATTGGCAGGAGGTTTCCTATGGCAGAAAAGTATTATGCGGTAAAAAAAGGTCTGAAAACAGGAATTTTTAGGACCTGGGATGAGTGTAAGGCGAGTGTGAACGGCTATTCCGGCGCAGTATATAAAAGCTTTCAAAGCGAGGAGGAGGCACGCAGTTTTCTGGGGCTTGACGGACAAATGGAAGAGGGAGCGCAAAATCCGGACTGGGTGGAAATCTATGTAGACGGAAGCTACAATTCGGCAACGGGAGAATTTTCCTACGGAATGGTAGTGCTTTTAGGAGGGCAGGAGGAAACATACAGCCAGAGCTTTCGGGATGAGGAGCTTGCCACAATGCGTAACGTGGCTGGGGAAATCAAGGGAGCCGAGGCGGCTATGCAGTATGCGCTTGATCATGGAATCCGGGAAATTGCAATTTACCATGATTATGAGGGGATTGCAAAATGGTGTTTAGGAGAGTGGAAGACAAACAAAGAGGGAACAAAGGCGTATAAGGCCTTTTATGATAAAGCCAAAAGCCGGGTGAAGATCCGGTTTGTGAAGGTGGCCGGTCATTCGGGTAATAAGTACAATGATATGGCGGACAAGCTTGCCAAAGAAGCACTTGGTATATAAGCACGAAGGAACAGGAGGCATTTGAAATGAAGGTTTTACTGATCAACGGAAGTCCCAATGAGAAGGGCTGTACCTATACCGCATTGTCGGAGGTGGCGGCGACTTTAAATGAGAATGGCGTGGAGACAGAAATTGCATCTATCGGAAAGCAGCCTATCAGAGGCTGTATCGGCTGCGGAGGCTGCGCAGGAAAGAGAAGATGTGTTTTTGGGGATGATATTGTGAACAGTATGATTGAAAAGATGGAGCAGGCTGACGGACTGATCATCGGTTCCCCGGTCTACTTTGCATCGCCCAACGGAAATCTGATGAGTATGCTGGATCGCTTCTTTTATGCCGGAGGTTGTTTTGCTCATAAACCGGCAGCAGCAGTGGCATCTGCAAGGCGTGCCGGAACGACGGTGACCCTGGATGATATGAATAAATACTTTGGAATCCGGCAGATGCCGGTGGTATCCTCAACCTATTGGAATATGGTACACGGAAGTAAGCCGGAGGATGTGAAAAAGGACGAGGAGGGGCTTCAGACCATGCGGAATCTGGGTAGGAATATGGCATGGCTGTTAAAATGCATCGCGGCAGGCAAAGAAAATGGGGTAGAACCTCCGATGAGTGAGAATACTAATAGAACAAACTTTATCAGATAAGGATAGCAGGAGGAAAAAACTGTGATTCACTTCTTTTTGAATGAAACTGTGCCTGTAGTGTCAGCACTCGGGCTGCTTGTGGCATTTGCAATGACCTGTTTTTTGACCGCAAAGCTGGGAGACAGGCTGCCGAAGGACGAGGGAAGAGCCTTTGCGCATGACGGAAAGCTTTCCGCCGGAAAACCAAGGGGAGCAGGTATTATTTTCGTTTTTGTGTTTGTGGGAGCAGCACTTCTTTTTGCTCCGGTTACGCTTGAAACAGTGATTTATCTGATCCTTGTCACGGCAGAGATGCTAACCGGATACATGGATGATGCAGCGGAGCATCCCTGGGGAGAACTGAAAAAGGGACTTCTTGATCTTGCCGTCTCAATCATCCTGGCGGTGACATATCTGAGCTTTCATGAGAGCTCCATACAACTGGCAACGTTTGGAATATCTCTCACGATTCCACCGGTTTTGTTTGGAATCCTGATCGTCGCGCTGGTATGGGGATCTATCAATGTGACAAATTGTGCCGATGGTGTAGACGGACTCTCGGGAACCCTGGTGCTGATCACACTTGGCACATTTCTGGTCATCGACAATATCCTGAAGGTATCGGGTGATTTTAACACCTTGATTTTGCTGTTTATGGTTTGTATTCTGGCGTATCTGTGGTTTAACGCAACACCAAGTAAGCTGATGATGGGGGATGCGGGAAGCCGGGCCATGGGAATCTTTATCAGTATTGCCGCGTTAAAGAGCGGAAGCCCGATTCTGTTCATTCCCGTAGCGATCGTCCTTATTTTGGATGGGGGACTGGGCTTAGTTAAGGTTACTCTGATCCGGGCATTTAAGATTTATATTTTAAAAAATACCAGAACACCGCTTCACGATCATGTGAGAAAGGTGATGGGCTGGTCTAATACCCAGACAGTGTTCCGATTTGCGATTATTCAGATTGTGGTTTCTATGGCAACGATCTATCTCATATTGTTATAAAGCGGCATAAGGCAGAGTCCCCAATCAGGAGAAATTCCCGGTTGGGGATTTTTGATGAAATAAGGTGAATTTTACAACTAAATCGATTGACAGATCACTAAAAAGGTAATATATTACATATAAAAGGTAACTTATTACATAATATGAGAAAGAGGGAGGTATATGGAGCGAGACGAAAGTAATGTTTTGGAATCTGCAAAAGTGCAGAAAATGGAAAGGAGATATTTCCTGTTCGGCCTCTTAAATGCCTTCACCAATCGCCTTCAGGCAGAGGGAAATCTTTTCTTTGAAGAAATCAGCTGGAAACAGTGTTTTGCCATGATCTGTATCCAGATGTTTGAGCAGCCACCCACGCTTAAGGAGCTTGCACAGGTGATGGGGAGTTCCCATCAGAATGTGAAGCAGCTTCTTTTGAAATTGCAGGATGCTAGTTATGTAAACCTGTTGGAGGATGAAAAAGATAAGCGGAAACAACGTGTTGTTATTACCGAGCAGGGAAAGAAATTCTGCAAAAAATATGATAAGCCCAGTGATGAATTTATCCAATGTCTTTATCAGGATGTGGAGGCGTCGGATGTGCTCATTACCATTAAGACAATTACGACTATGGAAAATAATTTAAAAAAAGGAGAATGGAAAGTTGAAAAAGATAGTAGTTTATAAGACCAGTACGGGATTTACCAAAAGATACGCAGAGTGGATCGCGCAGGCTCTTGGCTGCGAAGCGGTAAGCATCAAGCAGGAATCAGCAAAAAAATTGAAGGATTATGAGCTGGTGATCTATGGCGGTGGCTCCATCGGCGGAAGCATTAACGGACTTGCCAAAATCAAAAAGCTGTATACCGGGCAGATGATCGTTTTCCAGACCGGAGCGACTCCGCAGGAGGCAACGGAGATGATTGAGGCATCTGCCGCAAGAAATTTTACAGAGGAGGAGAGAAAGAGAATTCCCTATTTCTATATGCATAGCGGTCTAAATTATGAGAAGATGAGTCCCGTGGAAAAAATGATGATGAAAATGCTTAAGAAAATGCTTGCGGGTAAGGCTGACAAAACGGAGGAAGATCTTGAAATGGAGCGTATGATCGCGGGTTCCTTTGATGAGTGTGATAAAAGTTACATAGATCCGCTTGTGGAATATGTCAAAAATCTGGAGGCGTAACAGGAATTTACTTTTGTTTTAGACTCTTTTAGGGTATAATAGCCCTAAAAGAGTTTTTTGTTGACTGTTACATTCCGGTAAGAAAACAGGGAGGCGGTACGAATGATAGAACGGCGTGATAAAATCAACTATTATCTGGATCTTGCGGAGACGGTTTCTCAGAGAAGTACCTGTCTTCGAAGAAAATACGGTGCGGTTATCGTCAAGAATGATGAAGTGATCGCAACCGGGTATGTGGGAGCACCTAGAGGAAGGAAGAACTGTACGGACATCGGAACCTGTATCCGGCAGGAACTCAGCATTCCGCGGGGCGAGCGATATGAACTGTGCAGGAGTGTCCATGCAGAGGCGAATGCGATCATCAGTGCATCCAGAGATAAAATGATCGGCAGTGATATGTATCTTGCGGGCGTGGATGCCCAGACAGGAGATTATATTGCCAATTCTAACAGCTGCTCCATGTGTAAACGCCAGATCATTAATGCCGGGATCAAAAGAGTCTATATCAGAGACAGCAGAGATGATTATCGTGTTGTAGAGGTGCAGGATTGGATTGACAACGATGAGTCTTTAAGCGGAACCAGAGGATATTAGGCAGCATGAGCGATAAAGACAATAACACAGAAAAAATAGAACTGATTGCCCGGAAAGTCATGGATTATGCAAGGGACAGCATTCTGGTAAATATGAGGTTCCTGGATGTGGCGCTTTCGGCACTGAAGGCCGAGCAGCGCAGGGGACTTTCCGGATTTGCGTCGGATGGAGAGAAGCTGTACTATGATCCGGTTTTCCTCTTGAAAAGCTATCAGGAGGAGCCGGCTTTTGCTGTGCGGATGTATCTTCACATTTTATTTCATCTGATTTTCTATCATAGCTTCCGCTATGACAAGCTGGACAAGGAATTGTGGAAATTATCGGCAGATATGGCAGTGGAAGCAGCCATTCTGGAACTGGAAATGCCGGGCTTGGGGTTACGCTCTGATGAGGAGAAGGAGCGGAAGCTTCGGGGCATTCGACAGGAAATCGGTGCTTTGAATGCGGAGAAACTCTATCGATATTTTAAGAATTTTGGCATCAGTGCAAAGGAGCGCGGTGAACTATCCCTCCTTTTTTTTATGGATTCTCATGTGTATTGGGAGCCCAGGGAGGAGCTTGCAATTACACCGCAGCAGTGGAAAAAGCTCAGCGAGCGGGTTCAGGCTGATCTGAAATCCTTTTCCCGGGGGAAAACGAAGTCGGAGAGCATTGAAAAGAACCTTGCACAGGCAGTGAAGGACAGAGTCCGTTACAGTGATCTGCTCTCACGATTTACAGTGATGAATGAGGACATGCAGATCAATGATGACGAGTTTGATTACATTTACTACACCTATGGCCTTAAGACTTATGGAAATATGCCGCTTGTGGAACCGCTGGAATACAGGGACAGCAGGAAGATCAGAGACTTTGTGATAGCCATTGATACCTCGGCATCCTGCCGTGGCTCGCTGGTGCAGGCTTTTTTGCAGAAGACCTATGCGATCTTGAGCGGATCGGATACCTTTTTTAAGAAAATGAATGTGCATATTATCCAGTGTGACCACGAGGTACAGCGGGATACAAAGATCACCGGTGCGGATGATCTGGATTATTTTTTGAAAAATGAGAAGCTGACCGGCTTTGGCTCCACGGATTTCAGACCGGTATTTGCGCACGTGGAGGAGCTTCTTAATAAGGGTGAGTTTGAAAATCTAAAGGGATTGGTTTACTTTACGGATGGGTACGGTGTTTACCCACAGAAGATGCCACCCTATGATGTGATGTTTGTTTTTCTGGATAATGGAGATGAGGGACCGGATGTGCCACCCTGGGCGGTAAAGGTGCTTCTTGACTATGAGGAATTGGAGGAATAGGCTTTGAACATTAAACAGGCAAAGGATTATATTGAAAGTACGGTCCGTCTTTACCTGAAAAAGGATGAATTCGGAGAATATCGGATACCGGTGGTACGCCAGAGACCTATTTTCCTGCTGGGGGCACCCGGTATCGGTAAGACGGCGGTCATGGAGCAGATCGCACAGGATCTGAACATTGCGTTGGTTTCTTATTCCATGACCCATCACACCAGACAGTCTGCGCTGGGGCTTCCTTTTATCTCCCACCGGGAATATCAGGGAATGAAATTTGATGTGTCGGAATACACCATGAGCGAGATCATTGCATCCATCTATGAAGTGATGGAAAAAAGCGGGATCACCGAGGGAATTCTTTTCCTGGATGAGATCAACTGTGTGTCCGAAACACTTGCCCCTTCCATGCTTCAGTTTTTGCAATATAAGGTATTTGGACGTCATCAGGTGCCGGATGGCTGGGTCATTGTGACGGCAGGGAACCCACCGGAATACAATAAGTCGGTTCGGGAGTTTGATGTTGTGACCATGGACAGACTGAAGGTCCTTGATGTGGAGGCAGATTATAAGGTGTGGAAGGAATATGCCCAGCAGAAAGGTCTTCATGCGGCAATCCTGAATTTCCTGGAATTGAAAAAGGAATATTTCTATAAGATAGAAACCACAGTAAACGGCAGGAGCTATGTGACCGCCAGAGGATGGGAGGATCTTTCGGAAATTCTTTCCCTTTATGAGGAAGAGGGCATGAAGGTTGATGAGACACTGGTGGAGCAATATTTGCGCAATGACCGGGTGGTGAGAGAATTCACAGCGTATTATGACCTGTTCAATAAGTACAAAAAGGAATATCAGACAGAAGAAATCCTGGCGGGAACAGCGGCGGAGCAGACTGCTGAACGGGCAGCTAAGGCAGCATTTGATGAGAGGATTTCCTTGCTTGGAATGTTGATTGATAAGGTACTCAGTGAAGCCCGTGAGGACATGGAGATCAGTGATTATCTGATGGAGCTTGTTGGGTGCCTCAAGGCGATTAAGGCGGCTGTGTCAAAGCTTTCAGAGGAGGAACTGAAAACGCAGACGGTTTCGGTGGAGCAGATGCTGGAAAATCAGATGAATGCAAGGAGAAAGAAGCTGGAATCGGCACAGATGGCAGGAAGTTTGTCAGAAGCAGAGCGGAGAAAAGGGAAAAGAATCCTGCGCTTTTTGGAGGAGCAGAAAAAGCAGATTCTGCTGGAAGGTGCTTCCGGCGAAGCAGCTTTTGGCATTCTGAAGGCTGCTTTTGACGGTCTAACGGCAGAACTGAAGCAGAAGACAGCAAGGACAAGGGCGCGGATGGAGAATCTGTTTGCCTTTGCAGAAAAGGCGTTCCCGGACGGAAATGAAATGCTGATCCTCGTGACAGAGCTTACCGTAAATAATGACAGCGCGCGCTTCATCGGGCAGTTTGGCTGTCCGGCCTATGAAAGACACAACCGAGAACTGATGCTCCAAGAGCGTCAGGGAGGGCTGCAGGAGGAAATTGCAGCGTTACACTTAGAAGGAATCTAGAGATGGAAAAGGAACTGGAAATGGAAGGCGGGCGCCTTTCCTATGAAATTCGAGATGAAGGAATTGCAATTACCGCCTGCCGGGTGGAAAAGAGCAGAGTGGAATTGCCGGATACGATTGAAGGAATTCCGGTTTTCAGGATTGAGCGGAAGGCGTTTTTAAGCCGCAAGCAGCTGAAGGAAATCTGCCTGCCCGGAGAACTTCAGGAGATCGGAGACTGGGCATTTGCCTATTGCAGCAATCTGACCGGCGTGTGGTTTCCCAGACGCAATCTGCGAATGGGCAAAAGCATTTTTAAGGAATGCGGTGCATTAAAGGGGATCTGGCATCTGCATGAGGATTCTGCCAGGGAATATCAAAGCGGAATGCTGCTTGGTGCAGTGCCTGTCAAGATGGAGACGGAATATCTTTTTACACCCAAGGAAGCAGGAAGCCAGGAGTGGATCATGCGGTTTGACGCAAGATTGAAATGGTTTCTTGAGCAGCCGGACGAGGACGGCTATCTGAATATGGTCTACTGCGGGGAGGAGGATATCATGTCAAACCTTGACCTGTACCTTGCGGAGCGCCGGCGGGCAAAATCAAGACTGTGTTTCCTGCGGCTGATGAATCCCGTGGAGCTTCCGGAGGAATTCCGGGAGGAGCTGCAAGGCTATCTGAGAGAGCATACCAAGGGCTGTGAGAGTGAGGCCGCCTGGGAGGTTGTTTTTCGGGAGCACGGTAATGAGCAGGACTATTATACGGCATTTACAGATGCCGGCTGCGTGAGTGAGGAAAACTACGACATGCTTTTATCTGAGATGGGCGAACAGTACCCGGAGATGAAGGGATACCTGATGCGCTATAAGGCACAGGAGATGGAGAGTGTGGATTTCTTTGATGCACTGTCGCTGGACTGAATTATTGGCGGGAGTTCAGCTGCCGGCGCAGCTTGGCGGGCGGTGCACCATAGGTGTCCTTGAAGGAGCGACTGAACACCTTATAATTCGAGATCCCGTTTCGATTTAGCAGCTCGGTAATGCTGTAATCAGTGGTGGTAAGCTCCTGATAAAAATGAAACATTCGCACCGTGTTCAGATATTCCAGGAAGGTCTGACCGGTGTGTTTTTTGAATAATCGGCAAAAATATTCCGGACTGACATGCAAAAGTCCGGACACTTCGTCAAGAGAAATGTTTTCTTTGTAATGAACCTTCACATACCGGAGGACTTCCTCCATCCGCTCAAAGTTTCTGTTTTCCTTATCCTTGGTTTCCCGGCTGATTTTGTGAGAATAATTCCGGTAAAGAAGATAAAGAAATTCATACATGATAGAAGAGAAGCGCAGAAGATATCCGTCTTCCTTCTCTTTATAGATGGACGCCAGTTCGAAGAGGCGGTCACACATCTCCTTCTGGGCAGAACTCATCGTAATAGATGGAAAGAATTCCTGAAAGTGAATCAGGGAAACATTGTCAAGTACACGTGCCAGATAGGCATACGGTATCTGTAATAAGAGATATTGCACTTCAGACCAGGTTCTTGTTGTGTGCAGCTCCTTGGCATTGACAATGAGAAGATCATTCCTTGACAAGGTATATTTCTGATCATTGATGTAAGCGGTCATGTATCCTTTTAAGATAAAGATGATTTCCAGATGACCGTGCCAGTGCAGAGGGGTATAGTCGTTTGTGGCAGTGATCATTGCAAAATGAAGCTGTAATCGGGTGTCATCATTGATAATCTCATGTGAATAGGTTCCCATTTTAAAATCCTCATAAACTTTTCGTAGATAAAATTGACCTTACATTATATAAAAATAATACATTTCTCTTTACTAAAATGTCAATATCGACATAAAAACTGTGCAAAAAAGATATAGCCATGTGTTCAAAGAAAGGATAGACTGAACATAAATAAATCTTATATGATTTGGGAGGCGGCTATGGCAGAAATGATTTTGGATCTTGACAAATATGCTGATGTGGCAAGACGTGCAGTAGCAGAGGGGCAGATCCTTCTGAAAAATGAAAAGAATGTACTTCCGATTCAGACAGGAAGTACGGTTTCCGTATTTGGGCGGATTCAGCTCAGCTATTATAAGAGCGGAACCGGTTCAGGCGGTATGGTAAATGTGGATCATGTGACCGGTATTCTGGATGCACTCCTTGATAGTGATTGTGTTAAGGTAAACCAGAGGCTTTTGAGTGTTTATCAAGAATGGGAAAAAACACATCCTTTTAATGAAGGAGTAGGCTGGGGAAATGAACCCTGGTCTCAGGAAGAAATGCCACTATCCGATGAACTGGTGTTGCAGGCGGCGCGTGAATCCGATTATGCGATTGTTATTATCGGGAGAACTGCAGGGGAGGACCAGGATAACTTAGATCATCCCGGCTCCTATCGCCTCAATGATCTGGAAGAGGATATGCTTGCGAAGGTACGCAGCGCTTTTGACAAAATGATCGTCGTTTTGAACGTCGGAAATATCATGGACATGAGCTTTGAAGACAGCTTTCATCCGGATGCGGTTCTTTATGCATGGCAGGGCGGAATGATCGGTGGCCTGGGAACGGTGGATGTTCTTACCGGCAAGGTGAATCCTTCCGGAAAGCTGCCGGATACCATTGCTTACAAAATTGAGGATTATCCTTCTGACAGCAATTTCGGAAATCTGGATAAGGATGTGTATGAGGAAGATATTTATGTAGGTTATCGTTATTTTGAGACAGTTGCAAGGGACAAGGTGCGCTATCCCTTCGGGTTTGGTCTTTCCTATACAAGCTTTACGATGGAAACAACAGCTTTTGTGCAGGAAAAGGATGGCGTGAAGCTGACAGTAGCTGTCAGGAACACTGGGAAAAATGGGGGGAAAGAGGTGGTGCAGGTTTATGCATCCACGCCTCAGGGAATGCTGGGTAAACCTGCAAGGGTATTGGTAGCATTTGCAAAAACTGCAGAGTTAGAGCCCGGACAGACTCAGGAACTTGAATTGACAGTTCCTTATAGCTATCTGGCTTCCTATGATGAGACCGGTGTTACGGGAACCGCATCTTCCTATGTAATGGAAAAGGGCGAGTATGTTCTTTTTGCAGGAAACAGTGTAAGGAATGTAAAGGAAGCAGGCAGCTTTGAACTGAAGGAGACGAAGGTACTGGAAAGGCTCTCGCAGGCACTTGCACCGGAGAAAAAATTCAGACGGATGAAGCCACAGTGCAGTGAGGATGGAAGTCTTGTCATGGTCTATGAGGAGGCTCCGGCAAGAAAGGAAAGCCCTTCCGAAAGGCGTGCAAAAAATATACCGGTAGAATATACAATTACAGGAGATCAGGGCTATAAGCTGTCTGATGTCAAAAACGGTAAGGTATCTATGGAGAAATTCATTGCACAGCTTTCTGCAGAGGATTTGTCCTGTATCATTCGCGGTGAGGGAATGGGAAGCCCCAAGGTAACCGCCGGTACCGCAGCAGCCTTTGGTGGTGTTTCCGAGAACCTCAAGAACTTTGGAATTCCATGCGGATGCTGTGATGACGGTCCCTCCGGAATGCGTCTTGACAGTGGTATGAAGGCGTTTAGTCTGCCGAATGGCACCCTTCTTGCAAGTACCTTCAACACGGAGCTCGTAGAGGAGCTTTATGCCTTCACCGGTATTGAAATGGTGAAAAATAAAGTGGATGCCCTCTTGGGACCGGGAATGAATATTCACAGACATCCGTTAAATGGAAGAAATTTTGAGTACTTTTCCGAGGATCCCGTGCTTACCGGTAAGATGGCTGCAGCACAGTTTCAGGGAATGCATCGGGCAGGGGTGACAGGAACGGCTAAGCATTTCTGCGCAAATAATCAGGAGACAAAGAGGCACGAGCTGAACTCTGTTGTATCAGAAAGGGCCCTAAGGGAAATCTATCTGAAGGGCTTTGAAATTGCGGTAAAGGAAGGGAAATGCGATTCTGTTATGACCACCTACGGCGCAGTCAACGGCCTTTGGACAGCGGGGAGCTATGACTTAAATACAGTCATTCTTCGTGAAGAGTGGGGCTTTGAGGGAATTGTCATGACCGACTGGTGGGCCATGATCAATGAAGAAGGCGTTCCGGCAAACAAGACAAACTTTGCGGCAATGGCAAGAGCACAGAATGATATTTATATGGTATGCGCGCAATCCGATATTAACAGTTCAGGTGACAATACACTTGATTCCCTGGAGGTAGGAACGCTTACGCTGGGAGAACTTCAGAGAAATGCCATGAACATATGCAAATTCCTTTTAAATACTCATGCTTATAAAAGAATGCATGAAGAAGAAACGAAAGTGGAGGTTATTGGCGAAAACACTGCTGGAATGGCAGAAGAAGTGGAGCTTACCTACCACAAGCTTAATGGAGATCTGACCATTAACCTTGAAGAAGTGGAAGCCGTGAAAGGTTCAGAGTATGTGATTGCACTGGATGTTGAAAAGGTGGGTGGATATAGAGTACAGCTGACTGCAAAGTCAGACCTTTCCGAATTGGCGCAGATGTCGGTTTCCCTGTTTTACTTAAGCACACCTTCCGGAGTGTTTACCTTTAACGGCACAGGAGGAGAATGGCGCACCATCGAAAAGAAGGTTATTCCTAGATTTAAATATGCTCCGTACAGATTATATTTTGCACAGAATGGTTTAAAGCTGAAGGAAATCAAGTTTATTTTTGATAAGCCGCTTGAAGAGATACCCGATGACAATGAATATATCGGTGCCTAAAACCCGGTTAAGACAGACTCGGATTTGAGACAAATGCATATACATGAATAAGGAATGTTTGCAGGAGTCTAAATTTGAAAAAAATATTGATTGCCGGGGAACCGGACAAGACGAAAAATTATGAAAATGCGCTGAAGGGCCTGGGAACTGTGCCGATTACATCACTGCACGTTCCCAGCCCTTCTGACTATGACGGACTGGTTCTTCCGGGGGGAGGAGACATAGACCCAAGACTGTTCGGGCAGCTCCCAAGGGGAACCAGAGCCTTTGATCCGGAGCTGGATCGTTTGCAGCTTGCAATCCTTAAAGCATTTGTTTTGAACAGAAAACCTGTGCTTGGAATTTGTAAGGGGATGCAGCTGATCAACATTTTTTTTGGTGGGGATATGGTACAGCACTTACCCGCTGCCGGAAACCATGAGTATAGGGAAGGGGATCAACTTCACGATACCATAGCCTGTGAAGGAAGTATTCTTAAGCGGTTGTATGGAGGTCATTTTCGTGTGAACAGTGCTCACCATCAGGGGGTAGACATTCCGGGGAGGAGAATCATATATACACAGCATGCCGGGGACGGGGTGGTAGAGGCACTTGAGCATGAATATCTTCCGATCATTGGGGTTCAGTGGCACCCGGAAAGGTTATGCTTTTCCCTTCGACGAGCGGATGCTGTAGACGGCAGTATTCTGCTGGAATGTTTTATAAAAGGACTTTAAAAATACGGACAAATGATTATTCCAAAAAATATGAAAAAAGAGGAGAAAAAACTTGACAAGCACCGTCTAAAAATAGTATACTAGCAAAGCGGGTCAGGAAATGGCCTGAAGCAATTGGGATCTTAGCTCAGCTGGGAGAGCATCTGCCTTACAAGCAGAGGGTCATAGGTTCGAGCCCTATAGGTCCCACTTCCGGGAAACCGGTTCATATTAATATGGCGAGATAGCTCAGTTGGCTAGAGCATACGGTTCATACCCGTAGTGTCGAGGGTTCAAATCCCCCTCTCGCTACT
>SAMEA3663296__coassemble_226_pt1 | contig 28696 bp, 41 predicted proteins | sample SAMEA3663296__metabat2_high_PE_002 | metagenome-assembled genome bin SAMEA3663296 (sample SAMEA3663296) | pig gut metagenome | biome: pig gut; feature: pig-associated habitat; material: faeces | place: China | collected 2013 | reverse complement strand
CAAAGGAATCTGCGGTTCCGGACTTGTAGATGCATTGGCGGTATTATTGAAGTTGGGTGTGGTTGAGGCAAACGGCTATTTAAGAAGTGCGGATGAGGCGAGAAAGGCAGGGGTGCGGGAGCAGATCTGCCGCCGGATTGTGGTGTCTGAAGGAGAAAAAAGATTCCTCTTAACCAATGCGGATAATCCGGTTTACATAACATCGGAAGATATCAGACAGCTTCAGCTTGCAAAGGGAGCAATTCGTGCCGGAATTGAGATTCTTCTTCAGAAGGAAAAGATAAAAAAGGATGATATCGCGCATCTTTATCTGGCCGGTGCTTTCGGAAGCTATATTAAGATAGAAAGTGCGGTTAAGATCGGCCTTTTGCCGGATATTCCGCAGGAAAGGATTACTCATGTGGGCAATTGTGCAGGCACGGGAGCACTGATGGCTCTTCTTTCCGGGAAAATCATTGAGGAGATGGAAGCAGATGCTGGTCAGATCCGCCATATTGAGCTTGCGAAAGAAGAAAGCTTTCAAGAGTACTTTATGCAAGCCATGGCATTGAAACGGATCTGAACGGATTGCTTTTTGGCAGGTTTAAGAGTAATATAGTGCGTGTGTCGATCAGCAGGGAAGACTCGGCGAAAAGTGTGTCAGAGGAGAGGATAAAAAAGTGGACAGAAGTTTCTTGAAGGATAAAAAAAGAATTGTTGTAAAAATCGGTACATCAACCATCACGCATGAAGGTACGGGAAGCCTGAACCTGGAAAAACTGGAGAGGCTTGTCCGTGTATTGACGGATATCAGAAATCAGGATAAGGAGATCGTAGTAGTGTCATCCGGTGCCATCGGTGCCGGAAGAAAAGCGCTGGGCATAAAGGAAAGGCCTAAGACACTTTCCGTTAAGCAGGCGTGTGCCGCTGTGGGACAGGCAAGGCTGATGATGATTTATCAGAAGCTGTTTGCAGAATACAATCAGGTAATTGCGCAGATTCTGATCACGAAGCGGATCATGCTCAATGAAATCAGTCTGGCAAATGCCAAAAATACCTTTCAGGAGCTGCTGAAGCTGGGAGTGATTCCTATCGTCAATGAAAATGACCCGATTTCCACAGATCAGATTCAGGAAGAAAATTTCGGTGATAATGATACGCTTTCTGCAAATGTTGCCGAGCTTGTACAGGCAGATCTGCTGATACTGCTTTCCGATATTGACGGACTTTACTCGGATGATCCCAGAAAAAATGAGAATGCCAGATTTATCAGCTATGTGGAAAATATCGATGATAAATTGGAAGCGATGGCAAAGGGAGCGGACACGACCTTCGGAACAGGCGGTATGACCACAAAGATTGCGGCGGCAAAGCTTGCAGGGGAAGCAGGAGTGGACATGGTGATCGCGAACGGAGATGATATTACTAACATCAGGAAAATTTTAAATGGAGAAGAAGTCGGAACGCTGTTTCGGGCGTAGGAAAAATGGAAGCCAGTGGTGGTATCTATGTGCTCGTCACACGTAAGACAGGGCAAGAAAAATCTACTCCGCACCATGAAAAAGAAGACACCCCTCAGACTTTAAACTTGCTTCGCTTCGAACAGGTAAAGTCTGAGGGGGTTCTTTTTCATGGCGCGGAGTGATTTTTTACGCCCCGCTTCCGAATTGTTCCTTGCACATAGATACCACCACTGGTTCTGCATTTCATTAGGATAAGCTGTGAAGAAACAGCCCGCTTCTTAACTTGGGCTCAAACCACGTGGATTTTGGAGGCATCAGAAGACCGGCATCAGCAACTGACAGAAGCTCTTCGATGGAAGTAGGGTACATGGAAAAGGCAACTGTCATATCCTCGCGGACCCGGCGCTCCAGTTCACCAAGTCCCCGGATACCGCCAACGAAATCGATCCGTTTATCGATACGGGGATCCTGGATATTCAGGATGGGTTTTAAAAGATAATCCTGAAGGATGGAAACATCCAGACCTTTTACGGGATCTTGGGAGAGCATCTTTCTATCTGCGGTCAGAAGATACCAGTTCTCATTAAGATACATACCGAAGGTTCCCTTTTTATCGGGGGAAACAGGCATGTTTCCGTTACAGGTAACAGAGAAGCCGGCGTCCGAAAGGGCCTTCAGGAAAGCATCCACGGACAAGCCGTTTAAATCCCTGACAACTCGGTTGTATGGCATGATTTCAAGCTGATCATCCGGGAAAAGAACAGATAAAAAGCGGTTGAATTCCTCCTCACCAGTATAATCGGGATGTTTCGCGCGGCGCTTTAAGCCAACCTTTACTGCAGAAGCACAGCGGTGGTGGCCATCGGCTATGTAGGTGCACGGAATTCGGTCGAAAGCAGCCTGAATTTCAGAAATTTGATTGTTGTCCGAGATACACCAAGCCCGATGAGTGATGCCGTCAGAAGAAGTGAAATCATAGACGGGAGTCTTCTGCTTGGCAGCCTCCACAATCTTGTTGATTTCCTGCTTGGAGCGGTAAACAAGGAAAATAGGACCGGTGTGTGTATCTGTCACATCCACATGACGGATGCGGTCTAATTCTTTATCTTCCCGGGTGTTTTCATGTTTCTTTATGATCTGATTTTGGTAATCATCAATGGAAGAGCAGGCCACAATACCGGACTGGGAACGTCCATTCATCGTCAGCTCGTAGATATAGTAGCAGGGAGTTTCTTCTATAATAAAGGAACCGTCTGCAATCATGGAATCCAGAGTTTCTTTCGCTTTCTCATAAACTCTTGGGTCGTAGGTGTCTACATGATCGGGAAACTGGGTTTCAGCCCGATCTATCTTTAGGAAAGAAAGGGGTTCCTTTTGCACCTCTGCCAGGGCTTCCTTGCGGTTATATACATCATAGGGAAGGGCGGCAATGCGGTGCGCCAGCGCCGGATTGGGACGAATGCTTCGAAATGGTGTGACTTTAGGCATAGTGATTCCTCCGTTAATTTATTATATGATAAAAAGCGGCAGCTTTTCTGTAGTTGATTATACGTTGACTCTGGGGTGGGTGTCAATGCTTCTCACTTTATCGCAATACTCTGATAAATTTTTATTGACTCACCGGGGGGAAGTCATATATAGTATATAGAAAATGGTAATGAAGATACGGGAGGAGAAAAATGAGCAATTCAATTGGATGGATCATCGTAGCATTTGGATTATATCTTCTGCTGATGATTGTGATTGGTGCAATATGTGCAAAGTCAAATAACAGTACAGAGGATTATTTTTTGGGAGGAAGAAAGCTTGGCGGCTGGGTGGCTGCACTGTCAGCTCAGGCATCCGATATGAGCGGCTGGCTTTTGATGGGACTTCCGGGTTCCATTTATGCATTGGGAACCGGTCAGGCATGGATCGCTATCGGACTTTTTATCGGTACGGTTTTGAACTGGATATTCATTGCAGGGCGTCTTCGCAGATATACGATTCGTGCTAACAATGCGCTGACACTTCCTACCTATTTTGAAAATAGATTTCATGATAAGAAGAGAGTTCTTCTTTTTATCTCTTCTGTAACAATTGTGGTATTTTTCCTGGTATATACCGCATCTGCACTGGCAGCCGGCGGAAAGCTTTTTACATCCGTGTTCGGAATCGATTATCGAATTGCCCTGACGATTGGTGCGATCGTTATTCTCGCATATACCTTTCTGGGAGGCTTTCTTGCAGTGTGTACCACCGATTTTATTCAGGGTATGCTGATGCTGGTGGCGCTTCTGGCAGTGCCGATCGCAGCACTTGCCATTATGGGTCCTGCCAATGTCATGCCGGCAATTGAGCAGAGCGGCGTGGCAGGAGGATCGGAAGCATTTATGAGTCTTTTCTCAAACGGAGGTGAGCCTTATCGCGCCGTGGATATCATATCCGGTCTTGCATGGGGACTTGGCTATTGCGGTATGCCTCACATCCTGGTTCGCTTCATGGCTGTAAAGAATGAGAAGGAATTAAATAAATCCAAGGGTGTTGCAATCGTATGGGTATTTCTTTCCCTGATTCTGGCATGGGTGATCGGAATTGTGGGACGTGCTTATCTGATGCCGGAGGTTTTAAGCGGTGGTGAAGAGGAAAAGGTCTTTATCAATATGATCATTAAGGTGTTTACAACGGATATGAAGGCACCGATCATTGCAGGGCTTTTCCTGTGCGGTGTGCTTGCAGCGATCATGTCTACAGCAGATTCCCAGCTTCTTGTCAGTGCTTCCAGCGTGGCAGAGGATATTGTGAAGGGAATCGTAAAGAAGGATGCCAAGGAAGAAACCATATTTAAAATCAGTAAGATCACTGTTGTGGTAATTGCAATCCTGGCTTATCTGATCGCGCTGGATCCTTCCAGTTCGATCATGGGACTGGTTTCCAATGCATGGGCAGGACTTGGCGCAGCATTTGGACCTACAGTATTACTTTCCCTTTATTGGAAGCGCACAAACTTCCAGGGAGCTGTTGCCGGAATTGCTTCCGGTGCGCTTACCGTCATTCTGTGGGACTACATCCCACTTGTCGGTGGTCAGACACTGGGAAGCGTGACCGGTCTTTATTCATTGGCTGTTGGTTTTGTGATCAGCCTTGTTGCAATCGTGATCGTCAGCCTGGTGACGCCTGCACCTACTGCAGAGATGATAGAAGAATTTGATGATGTCAGCCTTGGAAGAATCAATTTTGATGAAGAATAAGAAAGAAGGGCATAAGGATCTGAATCCTTCTGCCCTGTTTGTTTTGGCGGCCGGAAGTCTTTGGGGGTTCATGGGATTGCTTGTACGAACGCTCAACCGTGTAGGACTTGCATCCATGGAGATTTGCTTTGTGCGGGCGGTCATAACTCTGATAACGATGTTTTTTGGCCTTCTCATTTTTGACCGGAAGGCGCTTAAAATGAAAATCAGAGATGTGTGGTGTTTTATCGGGACAGGCGCTTTCAGTGTTTCCTTTTTTAATTATTGTTATTTTAAGACAATGACGCTTACTTCTCTGTCGGTAGCGGCAGTGCTCCTTTATACGGCACCGGCATTTGTGATGCTTATGTCGGCGGTTTTGTTCCACGAAAGTCTTTCTGCGAGAAAGCTGGCAGCACTTGGACTTGCATTTGTGGGCTGCGCTTTTGTCTCAGGTATTGTGGGAGGAGCGGAGACGTTATCTGCTTCGGGAATCCTGTTTGGTCTGGGTGCCGGTTTTGGTTATGCACTGTACAGTATTTTCGGAAGATATGCCCTGGAAAAAAATTACAGCTCCGTGACGATTTCCTTTTATACCTTCCTGTTTGCGTCCCTATCCACCCTCTTTTTTGTAGATGCAGGGGAGGTTTTTGCTACGATCGGAAGCAGTCCGCAGCTGACTGCGAAAACGGTTCTGTTAGTGCTGCTGGTAACATTACTTCCTTATTTAAGTTATACCAGAGGACTTAAGGGCATGGAAAACGGAACTGCCTCTGTGCTGGCATCTGTTGAGCCGGTGGTGGCTACCCTTGTCGGCATTCTGATTTATAAGGAAGAAATGTCGCTGCAGAATGTGATCGGCATTTGTCTGGTGCTGGGATCAATCGTTTTGATAAATTGGAAGAACAAACAGAAATAATTTTTGTGCAAAATGTCCTTTGCAAAGAGAACTAAAAAATTATTATAATATTGGGGAAAATACAAGAAAGCGTGTAGCCTACGGCGTAAATCCAGCGACGTTTGGCGACACGCTTTTTTTGCGAGCAAAGGAAAGGTGAAACCTATGGAAAAAAACGAAAATCAATATCTGGGGACTGAACAGATCGGCAAGCTGATGAAGCAATACGCAGTTCCCTGTATCATTTCTCTTCTGGTCGGTGCTCTTTACAATATTGTTGATCAGATCTTCATTGCAAATGCCAGCTATCTGGGCTCTTACGGTAATGCTGCCAATACGGTCGTGTTCCCACTGACCGTTGTAGCACTTGCGATCGCTGTCATGATCGGTGATGGGTGTTGCGCTTTTGTGAGCATCAGTCTCGGAAAGGGAGAAAAACAGGTCGCACAAAAGAGTGTGGGTAATTCTGTCATTATGATCATAGCCAGCAGTTTGGTCTTAACAGTGATCTATCTTGTTTTTTCGAATCAGATTATTGCAATGTTCGGGGGAACAGTCAATGAACAGACCTTCTATCATTCGAAGGAATATTTCTTTTATATTTCTCTGGGAATTCCATTCTATATGTTTGGACAGGCAATGAACCCTGTCATTCGTGCAGACGGGAATCCCAAGTTTGCGATGATCTCAACACTTGCCGGAGCTGCCATCAATATTGTCCTGGACCCTGTGTTTATCTTTGTATTCAAATGGGGTATGATGGGGGCAGCCGTAGCAACAGTGCTCGGTCAGATATTCACGGCAATTCTTGCTGTCTGGTATCTTTTGAATATGAAGGTGATCAGACCTTCCAAAGCAGATTACGGTCTGGACGGCTTTGTCTGTGGAAGAACACTGCTGCTTGGTATTACAAGCTTTCTCTCCCAGATCAGCCTTGTGGCGGCCATGGCAGCAATCAATAACATGCTCCGCAAATATGGTGCTGCCGATCCTGTCTTTGGACAGGAAGAGCTTGCTCAGATTCCTATGGCGGTCGTTGGAATTGTTATGAAGTTCTTCCAGATCGTAATTTCCATCGTCGTCGGTATGGCTGCCGGCTGTATTCCTATTGTGGGCTTTAATATGGGAGCAGGCTTAAAAAAGCGTGTGAAGGAATTATTCACGAAGCTTTTGATTTCCGAAGCAACTGTCGGTGCCATTGCCTTTATTCTGGTTGAGTTCCTCCCCCGCCAGTTGATTGCAATTTTTGGAGCTGCAAATGAGAGCGTTTACTATACAGAGTTTGCTGTAAAAGCATTTCGTACCTATCTGTGCATGATCATTTTAGCCTGTATCAATAAGGCCTGCTTTATTTTCCTTCAAGCGATGGGAAAAGCAGCTGCCTCTACGGCGCTTTCTATGATCCGTGAGGTTGTATTTGGTGTGGGCTTTGCATTGATCCTGCCTGTGTTTTATGGCCTTAATGGGGTTCTGTATTCCATGCCGGTATCGGATATACTGACATTTCTGATTGCAGTCTTTTTGATTCAAAGAACCTATAGGGAGCTTACCGAGAAAGGAGAGAAGAAATTATGAAAAACAGAGTGATTACCATCAGTCGTGAATTTGGAAGCGGCGGCCGCACGATCGGCAAGAGTGTGGCTACGCAGCTAGGCATTCCCTGTTATGACAGTGAATTGATCCATAAAATTGCTTCCGAAAGCGGCTTTACAGAAAACTATATCAAGGATGCCGGTGAATATGCGCCGGGCGGTTTCCTGACCTCTGCCCTGTCAAACCGCGCTTTTGGCCCGACCAATGAGGATTATCTCTGGAAAATCCAGTATAAGATCATCACAGATCTGGCTGAAAAGGAATCCTGTGTTATTGTGGGGAGATGTGCGGATTACATTCTCAGGGAAAAAGCGGACTGCCTCAGAGTCTTTATCCATGCAAGCATGGAGTACCGATCCGAACGGATCGTGAAGGTGTACGGAGAAAGAGAGGAGTCTCCGGAGCAGCGTCTTCGAGATAAGGATAAGCGCCGGGCGGCTTATCATCGATTCTATACGGATATGAAGTGGGGGGATGCGAGAAATTATCACGTCTGCCTCGACAGCGGAGAGCTGGGAATTGAAAAATGCGCAGAAATAATACAGCAGCTCTATTGATGAGAGCTGCTGTTTAGCAGAGTGGTGTGAAATGTTTCCCACAATATTTAGTGCCCGGATGATGAAAATCCACTATGTATATATTGCACAGAAATGAATACAAAAAATTGTGAAAAAAATTGAAAAAATTACTTGCATGATTAGAAAACATCATGTATACTAACTATTGCTGTGGCATGATAGCGATGAAGCGTGAGGTTGCTGCATGGCTGAGAGGCTTTGCAGGTTTTCCGTGGAGCGAATGTCAAGAGGCCGGCAATGCCGGACCTAAGAACCTGACGGCAAGTCACTGTACAAACATATCGTCTGCCAAGAGAGGCAGAAACACGGGCGTTAAGCGTGCTCAGGTGAAGTGTGCAGAATTCTGCACATAACTTTATGAAGGAGCAGGACACGCACGGCAGAGTGTACAGTCACCGCTTGTCGTACTTATTTCTTATTAAAAGTGCGAAAAGGAGGCGACTTTTTTTATGGCAAGTCAAGTAATGAGAATCACACTCAAGGCTTACGATCATCAGTTGGTTGATGCATCTGCCAAAAAAATCATCGAAACAGTCAAGAAGAATGGATCACAGGTAAGCGGACCGGTACCTCTTCCTACCAAGAAGGAAGTTGTTACAATCTTAAGAGCGGTTCACAAGTACAAGGATTCCAGAGAGCAGTTCGAACAGAGAACGCACAAGAGACTGATCGATATCATCACACCTACACCCAAGACAGTTGATGCTCTGCAGAGACTGGAAATGCCTGCCGGTGTGTACATTGATATCAAAATGAAAAACAAGTAGTTTTTCATGACCCCTTACACTAGAATGGCCCGATAGGGGCCCGCTGTAGAAACAAACGGAGGTAAAGAAATGAAAAAAGCTATTTTAGCTACCAAAGTCGGAATGACTCAAATCTTCAACGAAGACGGAACGTTGGTTCCCGTAACTGTACTTCAGGCCGGACCCTGTGCAGTGACACAGATTAAGACAGTTGAGAATGACGGTTACAGTGCAGTACAGGTTGGCTTTGTTGACAAGAAAGAGAAAATCGTCAACAAGGACAAGAGCGGTAAAAAGGAAATTGTCCACAGACATGGCGTTAATAAGGCTATGAAGGGACATTTTGACAAGGCTGGCGTATCCAGCAAGAGATATGTCAGAGAGTTCAAGTTTGAAAACGCAGAGGAATACACACTTGGAAGCGAGATCAAGGCTGACATCTTCGCAGTTGGCGATAAGGTTGATGCATCTGCTATTTCCAAGGGTAAAGGATTCCAGGGTGCGATCAAGAGACACGGACAGCACAGAGGCCCCATGGCTCATGGTTCTAAATTCCATCGTCATCAGGGTTCCAACGGTGCCTGCTCCTCACCGAGCCGTGTATTCAAGGGAAAAGGAATGCCCGGTCACATGGGTTGCGTAAAGGTTACCGTACAGAACCTGGAAGTTGTAAGAGTGGATGCTGAAAAGAATCTGCTTCTTGTAAAGGGTGCCGTACCCGGACCCAAGAAAGCCTTAGTTACTATTAAAGAAACTGTAAAGACTATGGCTTAAGCTGATAGATGAAAGGAGGACCATTCAGATGGCAAACGTATCTGTTTATAATATGGAAGGCAAGGAAGTTGGCACAATTGAATTAAACGATGCGGTATTTGGTGTTACGGTTAATGAACACCTGGTACACATGGCAGTTGTACAGCAGCTTGCAAACAATCGTCAGGGAACACAGAAGGCTAAAACACGTTCTGAGGTTTCCGGTGGTGGTAGAAAGCCCTGGAGACAGAAAGGAACCGGTCATGCAAGGCAGGGTTCAACAAGAGCTCCCCAGTGGACAGGAGGTGGAGTGGTATTTGCTCCCGTACCGAGAGATTATTCTTTCAAGTTAAACAAAAAGGAAAAGAGAGCAGCTCTTAAGTCCGCTCTTACAAGCAGAGTACAGGATGGAAAGCTGATCGTTGTTGACGAACTTAAGTTTGACGAGATCAAGACAAAGAAATTCAAGGCGGTTATGGACAACTTAAAGGTAAACAAGGCACTGGTAGTGCTTAGTGAGAATGATGAAAAGGTTGTTAAGTCCGCCAGAAACATTCCTACAGTTAAGACGGCATTGGTTAACACGATCAATGTTTACGATATCCTGAAGGGCGACACACTGGTTCTGACAAAGGATGCAGTAGCCAAGATTGAGGAGGTGTATGCATAATGGCAGCAATTCATTATTATGACGTGATCCTTAAACCGGTTATTACAGAGAAGAGTATGGCTGGTATGGGAGACAAGAAGTATACCTTCCTTGTTCATCCCGAAGCGAATAAGACAATGATCAAAGAAGCTGTTGAAAAGATGTTCGAAGGAACAAAGGTTGCCAGAGTCAATACCATCAACATGGATGGAAAGAATAAGAGACGCGGCATGACAGTCGGCAAGACTGCAAAGACCAAGAAGGCAATCGTATGGCTGACAGAGGACAGCAAGGAAATCGAAATCTTTGCAGGCCTCTAAGATCAAAAGAGTCTTTGAAGGATTGAAAATGTAGATATGCACAGACAAGTGCGATAATAAATGTAGAACTCGAAAGGAGAAAGAGTCATGGGAATTAAGACATATAACCCATATACACCTTCCAGAAGAAATATGACCGGTTCTGATTTCTCAGAAATCACAAAGACAACACCTGAGAAGTCACTCGTTGTTTCTTTAAAGAAGAACTCTGGTCGTAACAATCAGGGTAAAATTACAGTAAGACACCGCGGAGGCGGTTCCAAGAGAAAATACAGACTTGTAGATTTCAAGAGAAATAAAGAAGGAGTTCCTGCAACCGTAATCGGAATTGAGTACGATCCTAACAGAACGGCAAACATTGCGCTGATCTGCTATGCAGACGGAGAAAAGGCTTATATCCTTGCTCCTGAAGGCTTGAAGGATGGTATGAAGGTCATGAACGGACCTGAAGCCGAAGTGAGAGTAGGTAACTGCTTGCCTTTAGCTAACATTCCTGTTGGTACTCAGGTACACAACATTGAATTATATCCCGGAAAGGGCGGCCAGCTGGTACGTTCTGCCGGAAACAGTGCACAGTTAATGGCTAAGGAAGGAAAGTATGCAACACTTCGTCTTCCTTCCGGTGAAATGAGAATGGTGCCGGTTGTCTGCAGAGCAACAGTCGGTATTGTTGGTAACGTTGATCACAGCCTGGTTAAGATCGGTAAGGCAGGACGTAAGCGTCACATGGGTATCCGCCCTACAGTACGTGGTTCTGTTATGAACCCGAATGACCATCCTCATGGTGGTGGTGAAGGAAAAACCGGTATCGGACGTCCCGGCCCTTGTACACCTTGGGGCAAGCCTGCTCTTGGACTTAAGACCCGTAAGAAGAAAAAAGCTTCTGACAAGTTGATTGTAAGAAGAAGAGACGGCAAGGCCATCAAATAATTAAGGAGGAGAGAAGAAAATGGCTAGATCACTGAAAAAAGGACCTTTTGCAGATGCAAGTTTGCTGAAAAAAGTAGATGCAATGAATGCAGCAGGACAGAAGCAGGTTATTAAGACCTGGTCCCGTCGTTCTACAATCTTCCCCTCTTTTGTGGGACACACATTTGCAGTACACGACGGAAGAAAGCATGTGCCTGTATATGTAACAGAGGATATGGTCGGACATAAGTTAGGTGAGTTTGTTGCGACCAGAACCTACAGAGGACACGGCAAAGACGAAAAGAAGTCTAAAGTAAGATAAGATAGGAGGTTTCATCATGGCAAAAGGACATAGATCCCAAATAAAAAGAGAAAGAAATGCGCAGAAAGATATAAGACCTTCAGCTAAGTTATCTTACGCAAGAGTGTCTGTTCAGAAAGCATGTTTCGTATTAGATGCCATCAGAGGCAAGGATGTGGAAACAGCATTGGGAATTTTAGAGTACAATCCCAGATATGCTTCCAGCATCATCAAGAAGTTACTGGAGTCTGCTCGTGCAAATGCTGAGTATTTGTACAGCCAGGATCCCACAAAGTACCCGAATCCGGAACACCTTTATGTTGCAGAATGTTATGCAGATAAGGGACCTACAATGAAGAGAGTTAGACCGAGAGCACAGGGCAGGGCTTACAGAATCGAGAAGAGAATGAGCCACATCACAATTGTGCTTGATGAAAGATAGGAGGAAGATTGAATGGGACAGAAAGTTAATCCTCACGGCTTAAGAGTCGGTATTATTAAGGATTGGGATTCTAAATGGTATGCAGATGCAGAATTTTCTGATTTCCTGGTAGAGGACTACAACATCAGAAAATTCCTTAAGAAGAAATTATACAGTGCCGGGATTTCCAAAATTGAAATCGAAAGAGCGGCAGGAAGAGTAAAGGTTATCATTTATACCGCTAAGCCCGGTGTTGTAATCGGTAAGGGCGGTGCTGAAATTGAAGTAACCAAGAAAGAACTTTCCAAGATGACAGGAAAGAAGGTTCTGGTTGACATCAAGGAAATCAAGAGACCTGATAAGGATGCACAGCTTGTTGCAGAAAACATTGCTCAGCAGCTTGAAAACCGTGTTTCCTTCAGACGTGCCATGAAGTCCTGCATGGGCAGAACCATGAAGGCTGGTGCACAGGGTATCAAGACCTCCGTTTCCGGACGTCTCGGCGGTGCAGATATGGCTCGTACAGAGTTTTACAGCGAAGGTACTATTCCCCTTCAGACACTGCGTGCAGATATTGAATATGGCTTCGCAGAGGCTGACACAACCTATGGTAAAGTAGGTGTTAAGGTATGGATCTATAAGGGTGAAGTACTTCCTACCAAGAAGAATGAAGAAAAGACAGTGCAGGAAGGGAGCGATAAATAATGTTAATGCCGAAGAGAGTTAAGCGTCGTAAACAGTTCCGTGGCACCATGAGAGGAAAAGCTACACGTGGTAATACCATTACCTACGGTGATTACGGTATTGTTGCAACAGAACCATGTTGGATCAAATCAAACCAGATTGAAGCTGCCCGTATTGCTATGACACGTTACATCAAGCGTGGTGGTAAGGTTTGGATTAAGATTTTCCCTGATAAACCAGTAACAGCTAAACCAGCAGAAACACGTATGGGTTCCGGTAAAGGTACTCTTGAATACTGGGTAGCAGTTGTAAAGCCCGGTCGTGTTATGTTTGAAATCGCAGGAGTTCCCGAGGAAATCGCAAAAGAAGCTTTGCGTCTTGCAACACATAAGCTTCCTTGCAAATGCAAGATCGTTTCTAAGGCAGACTTGGAAGGTGGTGCATCAAATGAAGACTAACAAGTATGTAGAAGATTTACAGGCAAAATCAGCTGCAGCACTGGCAGAAGACTTAGTAGCTGCTAAGAAAGAACTTTTCAATTTGAGATTCCAGAATGCAACAAACCAGCTGGACAATACCGCAAGAATCAAAGAAGTCAGAAAAAACATTGCAAGAATTCAGACTGTGATCACACAGAAGCAGAAAGAAGCTTAAGGATCAGATAATCATGTTGCAGGAATGTCAAAGAAAGGAGACATAACATCGTGGAAAGAAATTTAAGAAAAACACGTACCGGTAAGGTCATCAGTGATAAGATGGATAAGACAATCGTTGTTGCAATTGAAGAGCATGTTAAGCATCCCCTTTACAAGAAAGTCGTAAAGAGCACCTACAAGCTGAAAGCACATGACGAGAACAATGAATGCCATATCGGTGATACTGTTAAAGTGATGGAAACAAGACCTTTATCCAAGGATAAGAGATGGAGACTTGTTGAAATCGTTGAAAAGGCTAAATAATTAAACATTGGAAGGAGAATTGGCATGATTCAACAGGAAAGCAGACTGAAAGTCGCTGACAATACAGGTGCAAAAGAAATCCTTTGCATCAGAGTTATGGGTGGATCTACAAGAAGATATGCAAATATCGGCGATGTGATTGTTGCTACGGTCAAAGATGCAACACCAGGCGGCGTTGTCAAAAAAGGTGACGTTGTTAAGGCTGTAGTTGTTCGTTCCGTTAAGGGCGCACGTCGTAAAGATGGTTCTTATATTAAATTTGATGAAAATGCTGCTGTTATCATTAAAGATGATAAGACTCCCAGAGGAACACGTATTTTTGGACCGGTAGCAAGAGAGCTTCGTGAAAAACAGTTTATGAAAATTGTTTCCCTGGCTCCCGAAGTATTATAGGAGGTGCAGGAATGGCAACATTAAAGATTAAGAAAGGCGATACCGTTAAGATCATCGCCGGTAAAGATAAAGGAACAGAAGGAAAAGTAGTTTCTGTTGATGCTAAAAGCAACAAGGTTGTCGTTGAAGGCGTTAACATGGTTACGAAGCACACAAAACCTTCTGCAGCTAACCAGAATGGTGGAATTATTCAAAAAGAAGCTCCTATTGATTTGTCAAACGTTATGTACGTTCACAAGGGTCAGGCTACAAGAGTTGGATTTAAGGTAGAAGGCGGTAAGAAAGTACGTTTCGCAAAATCAACAGGTGATGTGATTGATTAATTCTAGGAAAGGAGAACTGGAAGCGTGAGCAGACTTAAAACTATGTATAATGACGAGATCGTAGATGCTATGATCAAGAAGTTCGGATATAAGAATATCATGGAAGTACCGAAGCTCGACAAGATTGTTATCAACATGGGTGTTGGCGAAGCGAAGGACAATGCAAAGGTATTGGAATCTGCTGTCAAGGACCTAGAGACAATCACAGGTCAGAAGGCTGTACTTACAAAAGCGAAGAAGTCCGTTGCTAACTTCAAAATCAGAGAAGGTATGGCTATCGGATGTAAAGTTACCTTGCGTGGGGAGAAGATGTACGATTTCCTGGATCGTCTTGTAAATCTTGCACTGCCCCGTGTACGTGACTTCAGAGGTGTAAACCCCAATGCATTTGACGGAAGAGGCAATTACTCATTGGGTATCAAAGAACAGCTTATTTTCCCTGAAATCGAATACGATAAGGTGGACAAAGTAAGAGGAATGGACGTTATCTTTGTTACAACAGCAAAGACAGATGAAGAAGCACGTGAATTATTAAGATTATTTAATATGCCATTTGCAAAATAGGAGGAGGTAAATTCATGGCTAAAACATCAATGAAGATTAAGCAGCAGCGTAAACCGAAATTCTCCACAAGAGAATATACTCGTTGCAAGGTTTGTGGACGTCCACATTCTGTTTTAAGAAAATACGGAATTTGCAGAATTTGCTTCCGTGAATTAGCTTACAAGGGACAGATTCCCGGCGTGAAGAAAGCTAGTTGGTAAAAGGATATTGCATTGAAAATCATACAGGAGGAAATAAAATGACAATGAGTGATCCTATTGCAGATATGCTTACAAGAATTCGTAATGCAAACACTGCAAAGCATGATACAGTAGACGTTCCCTCTTCCAAAATGAAGTTAGCTATCGCTGATATTCTTCTGGAAGAAGGTTATATCAAGAAATATGACCTGATCGATGAAGGCAACTTCAAGACCATCCGCATTACTTTAAAGTATGGCGCTGACAGAAATGAAAAGATCATCAGCGGTCTTAAGAGAATTTCCAAACCCGGTCTTCGTATTTATGCCGGCAAGGAAGATCTTCCCAGAGTACTCGGAGGACTTGGTATTGCTATCATTTCCACAAACCAGGGTGTTATCACAGACAAGAAAGCAAGAGAGCTGCAGGTAGGCGGCGAAGTTCTGGCTTACGTTTGGTAATTTAATAAATTATAGGAGGTACGGGCATGTCACGTATAGGAAGAATGCCAATCGCAATTCCTGCAGGCGTAACTGTAGAGGTTGCAGAAAATAACAAAGTGACTGTAAAAGGTCCTAAAGGAACACTGGAAAGAGTGCTTCCGGCTGAAATGGAAATCAAGGTTGAAGGAGCAGAGGTTATCGTTTCAAGACCGAATGATTTAAAGAAAATGAAATCTTTACATGGTCTTACAAGAACACTGATCAACAACATGGTAGTCGGTGTTACCAATGGCTTTGAGAAGAAACTGGAAGTAAATGGTGTTGGTTACAGAGCAGCTAAGTCCGGCAATAAGTTAACCTTATCTTTAGGATATTCTCACCCTGTTGAGATGACAGACCCTGAAGGTATTGAAACGGTACTGGATGGTCAGAACATCATTATTGTAAAGGGTATCGATAAAGAAAAAGTTGGCCAATTCGCAGCTGAAATCAGAGACAAGAGAAGACCTGAGCCTTACAAGGGTAAAGGTATCAAGTATGCTGATGAAGTGATCAGACGTAAAGTTGGTAAGACTGGTAAGAAATAGATAAGGAGAGTGTAAAGATGGTTAGTAAAGAGTCAAGACAAAAAGTACGTGTTAAAAAGCACATGAAAATACGTAACCGCTTTAGCGGCACAGCTGAAAGACCTCGTCTTGCAGTATTCAGAAGTAATAATCATATGTATGCTCAAATTATTGACGATACAGTTGGAAATACTTTAGTTGCAGCTTCTACTGTTGAAAAGGAAGTAAAGGAGCAGCTGGAAAAGACCAATAACGTTGATGCAGCAGCATACTTGGGAACAGTTATTGCAAAGAGAGCAATTGAAAAAGGTATTGATACCGTTGTTTTTGACAGAGGCGGCTTTATATACCAGGGTAAGATCGAAGCATTAGCTGATGCAGCCAGAGAAGCTGGCTTAAAATTCTAGGAAAGGAAGACATAGATCATGAAGAATATCATAGATGTAAGCCAGTTAGAGTTAACTGATAAGGTCGTTGCGATCAAGCGTGTAACAAAGACTGTAAAGGGTGGCCGTAACATGAGATTTACTGCACTTGTTGTTGTAGGTGACGGGAATGGCCATGTTGGTGCAGGGCTTGGCAAGGCTGTAGAAATTCCCGAAGCAATCCGCAAGGGAAAAGAAGATGCTATGAAGCATATTGTAAGCATCGCACTTGATGATAACAGATCAATCACACATGATTTTATCGGAAAATACGGTTCTGCAAACGTTCTTTTAAAGAAGGCTCCCGAAGGTACCGGTATCATCGCAGGTGGTCCTGCGCGTATCGTCTGCGAGCTTGCAGGTATCAAGAATATCCGTACGAAATCATTGGGCTCCAACAATAAACAGAACGTTGTTCTTGCAACAATTGCAGGTTTAAGCGAACTTAAGACACCTGAAGAAGTGGCTAAGAGACGTGGAAAATCATTAGAAGAAATTATGGCATAGGAGGGAACGATAAGATGGCAGAGCAGAAAATGTTAAAAATCACTTTAGTTAAGTCTACTATCGGTGCAGTTCCCAAACAGAAAGCTACTGTACAATCCATGGGACTTAGAAAGCTGAATAAGTCAATTGTACTGCCTGACAATGCAGCTACAAGAGGTCAGATTCAGCAGATCAGACATTTAGTTAAAGTAGAAGAAGTTTAAAAGATAAGGAGGTGTCAGCAATGAGTAAAGAACACTCATTAGAATTATCAAATTTAAGACCTGCAGAAGGTTCTACCCAGAATGATAATTTTAGAAGAGGTCGTGGACACGGTTCAGGGAACGGTAAGACAGCCGGTAAAGGTCACAAAGGTCAGAAGGCTCGTTCAGGAGCACCCAGACCGGGCTTTGAAGGTGGTCAGATGCCTTTATACAGAAGAATTCCTAAGAGAGGTTTTACATGCCCCAGCTCTAAGGAAATCGTAGGAATTAATTTGGGAGTACTGAATGACAGATTTGAAGACGGTGCTGTTGTAGATATTGATGCATTACTTGAGACAGGTATCGTTAAAAATCCTAAAGATGGCGTTAAGATCCTCGGAAATGGAGAAATTACCAAGAAGCTTACAGTAAAAGCAAATGCTTTCAGTGCATCCGCAAAAGAAAAAATTGAAGCTGTTGGTGGAACTGCAGAGGTGATGTAATATGCTTACAACCTTGAAAAACGCATTTAAAATCAAAGAAATCAGAAATAAATTATTATTTACGCTTGGCATGCTTGTTGTGATCCGTCTTGGATCACAGCTGCCGGTGCCCGGTGTAGACAGACATTATTTTTCTAACTGGTTTGCACAGCAGACAGGAGATGCGTTCAACTTTTTTAATGCCTTTACGGGTGGCTCCTTTATCAATATGTCCATCCTGGCACTGAATATTACACCGTACATCACATCATCCATTATCATGCAGCTGCTTACGATCGCTATTCCGAAGCTGGAAGAGATGCAGAAGGAAGGCGAGGATGGAAGAAAGAAGATTGCAGCTATCACCCGTTATGTGACGGTTGGGCTGGCATTGATCGAATCCACCGCGATGGCACTTGCATTTGGAAATAACGGGTTGCTTGAAAACTTCAATGCACTCAATGTGATAACAGTAATTACAGCGCTCACAGCAGGAAGTGCTTTCCTTATGTGGGTAGGTGAGCGGATTACAGAAAATGGTGTCGGAAATGGTATTTCTATCGTACTGGTAATTAATATCATTTCAAGTATTCCTCAGGATATTTCAATGCTGTTTGAACAGTTTGTCTTTGGAAAAGCGATTGCGATCGGTGTTGTCGCAGCAATTATTATCATTGCAATTATTCTTGCTATGGTAATTCTGGTCATTATCTTAAATGATGGTGTCCGTAAGATCCCTGTTCAGTATGCAAAGAAGGTTCAGGGGAGAAAAATGGTTGGAGGTCAGACCTCCTCACTTCCCTTAAAGGTAAATACAGCCGGTGTTATTCCGATTATCTTTGCTTCATCCCTGTTCCAGCTGCCTATCGTAATCAGCAGCTTTTTCTACAAGGGAACCGGCGTATGGTCACAGATCTTAAAGGGACTGAATTCCAGCAACTGGTGTAAGCCCAGCGAACCTATTTATTCCATTGGTTTGGTTGTGTACATTGTATTGGTCATCTTTTTTGCCTACTTCTACACATCACTTACCTTTAACCCGCTGGAAATATCAGAAAATATGAAGAAGCAGGGCGGATTTATCCCGGGAATCAGACCCGGAAAGCCTACCTGTGAGTATCTGACAAAGATTCTGAACTACATTATTTTCATCGGTGCAGTCGGCCTTACCATTGTATGTGTCATTCCTTTCATATTCAATGGCGTGTTTGGTGCACAGGTATCCTTTGGTGGAACCAGCCTGATCATTATTGTCAGCGTAGTGCTTGAGACACTGAAGCAGATTGAATCTCAGATGCTGGTAAGAAACTATAAAGGTTTTTTAAATGATTAAAGCATTACTTATTCATTAAAATATATTAGAGGTAAAAGGAAAGCGGAGTCTTGGGGCTTTGCCTTTTCCTTTGCCTCTATATTACGTTTGGAAAGAGGAAATTAATTATGAAGATTATTATGTTAGGTGCACCTGGTGCCGGGAAAGGTACGCAGGCAAAGATGATCGCAGAAAAATATGGTGTACCTCATGTTTCGACAGGCGACATTTTCAGGGCTAATATTAAAAACGGAACACAGCTGGGAATGGAAGCTAAAAAATATATGGATCAGGGTCTTCTGGTGCCCGATGAGCTCACAGTAAAGATCCTGCTTGACAGAGTGGCAAAGGAAGATTGCAAAAACGGTTATGTCCTTGATGGTTTCCCGAGAACCATTCCTCAGGCAGAGGTACTTGACAAGGCGCTTACGGAAATTAATGACAAAATTGATTATGCGATCAATGTGGATGTACCGGATGAAAATATCATCAAGAGAATGGGAGGCAGACGTGCCTGCTTAAGCTGCGGAGCTACTTATCATATTGAACATATTCCGCCGAAGCAGGAGGGAATCTGTGATGTCTGTGGCAAGGAACTGGTACTTCGCGATGATGATAAGCCAGAGACAGTAAAGAACCGCCTGGATGTTTATCATAAGCAGACACAGCCTCTGATTGACTTCTATGAGGCAAAGGGAATCCTGAGAAGTGTAGATGGCACTGTGGATATGAAGGATGTATTTGCAGCGATTGTTGCAATTTTGGGCTAAAAGGCAGGGGTTTAAATGGCTGTATCGATCAAATCGGAACGGGAAATTGGACTGATGCGTGAATCCTGCAAAATTCTTGCAGAAGTCCACGCAAAGCTAGGGGAGGCAATCAGACCGGGGATATCAACCTGGGAGATTGATGCACTTGGTGAGAAACTGATACGCAGCTATGGATGTGTGCCTAACTTTCTTCACTATAATGGCTATCCTGCATCCATTTGCGTCTCTGTCAATAATGAGGTTGTTCATGGAATTCCTTCCAAAGACAGAATTCTGGAGGAAGGAGATATTGTCAGTCTGGATGCAGGACTTATCTATAAGGGTTATCATTCTGATGCGGCAAGAACCTATCCTGTGGGGAAGATCAGTGAAGAAGCAGCACAGCTGATTGAAGTTACAAGGCAGAGCTTTTTTGAGGGAATAAAATATGCAAAGGAGGGCTGTCATCTTTATGACATATCCAACGCCATCGATGCATATTGTAAAAAGTTCGGGTATGGTGTTGTCAGGGATCTGGTAGGGCACGGAATCGGAACCAGTCTTCATGAGGATCCGCAGATTCCCAATTTCAGACAGTGGAAGAGGGGAATCAGACTGAAGGCAGGCATGACACTTGCAATTGAGCCTATGATAAATATGGGATCCTACGGTGTGGAGTGGCTCGATGATGACTGGACAGTAGTTACGGCGGATGGTTCTCTTTCGGCACACTATGAAAATACCGTGCTGATTACGCAGGGTGAACCGGAAATTCTCACTTTGTCTGACTGAAAAAGGAATACACTTTGCGAAAAAGGCAGGAAGCGGGTATGATAGGATATTTTGCCATATCACTGGCAGGACATGATAAGGGACAGATGTATCTGATCGTCGGGGAGGAAAAGGATATTCTTTTTCTTGCCGACGGTAATAACAGAAAAATGGATCATCCCAAAAAGAAAAAGAAAAAGCATTTGCAGATTATAAAGAAGAATGCGGATGCTGTTCTGACAGAAAAGCTTAAGAAAAAGCAGACTGTATATAATGAAGAAATCAAATTAGCCATTAAGATCAGAAAAAAAGAGGAGGTAACACATGTCTAAAGCAGATGTAATTGAAATCGAAGGAACTGTAGTAGAAAAGCTTCCCAATACCATGTTTCAGGTAGAATTGGAAAATGGCCACAGAGTATTGGCACATATCAGCGGAAAGCTGAGACAGAATTTTATCCGTATCCTTCCCGGTGATAAGGTTACATTAGAGTTATCGCCGTATGACCTGAGTAAAGGGAGAATCATCTGGAGAGATAAGTAAAAATAGATGTAAGAATGGTCTTGCATTTATGAATACACCATGTTATAATGTAAAACGGTCTTTTTTGAAAGGAGGGTTTAACATGAAGGTTAGATCATCAGTAAAACCGATTTGCGAAAAGTGCAAAATCATCAAGAGAAAAGGACGTATCAGAGTTATCTGTGAGAATCCGAAGCACAAACAGAGACAAGGATAATCCACTGCGTTAGCACTACTTATGTAGAAGCAGGAGGGTTCTTGTCCAATTAGTATGAAGCGGCTGCAGTGCAGTTTGATAGTATAAGTAAACTGTACTGATTTATATAATTGTACGACGGAGCCTTAGTGATTACTTCTTGATTCGTGAATGATTTCGCGTAAGATCGGAAAATCCGATTGGGCAAATGAAAGTGCCCCAATCAACTAGTATCAGCACACAGGATGTGCATAAGGAAAATGGAGGAAATGTAAATGGCTCGTATTGCAGGTGTTGACTTACCGAGAGAAAAACGTGTTGAAATTGGTTTGACTTATGTGTATGGAATTGGAAGAGCAAGTGCCAACAAGATTCTGGAGGCAGCAAAGGTCAATCCGGATACTCGTGTAAGAGAGTTAACAGACGATGAAGTTAAGAGAATCAGCGAAGTGATTGATGCCGGTTACATGGTAGAAGGTGATCTTCGTAGAGAAGTTGCCATGAACATCAAGAGACTTCAGGAAATCGGATGCTACAGAGGTATCCGTCACAGGAAGGGTCTTCCCGTGCGTGGACAGAAGACAAAAACAAATGCAAGAACAAGAAAGGGTCCGAAGAGAACTGTTGCTAACAAGAAGAAGTAAGCAGTTTAGGTGGGTTTCCTAAAGAAAGTTGCAAAAAGCAAGTTGTTACAAAAAAATGATTGAATGAGAAAGTAGGTTAGTTTAAATGGCAGCAAAAAAAGTTACAAAAAAAGTGACAAAGAAACGTGTCAAGAAAAACGTTGAACATGGACAGGCACATATCCAGTCTTCTTTTAACAATACAATTGTTACATTGACAGACAGTGAAGGAAATGCTCTTAGCTGGGCAAGTGCCGGTGGTCTTGGATTTAGAGGTTCAAGGAAATCTACTCCGTATGCAGCGCAGATGGCTGCAGAGACAGCTGCAAAGGCTGCACTCGTACACGGCTTAAAGACAGTTGATGTTATGGTAAAGGGACCCGGATCAGGTCGTGAGGCAGCAATCCGTGCTCTTTCCGCATGCGGAATTGAAGTTACCAGCATCAGAGACGTAACTCCTGTTCCTCATAACGGATGTCGTCCGCCCAAGCGTCGTCGTGTATAATGTAATAAACTAAAATAAAGTTGGAAGAAGGCGCAAGGCGCTGTAAACAATAATCAGGAGGAAAATAAAATGGCAGTAAATAAAACCCCGGTATTAAAGAGATGCAGATCTCTCGGTCTTGATCCCGTATTTTTGGGATATGACAAGAAGTCTAACAGAACGAATACCAGAGCAGGCAAAAAAGTAAGTGAATATGGTCTTCAGCTGAGAGAAAAGCAGAAAGCAAAATTCATTTACGGTGTACTTGAGAAACCCTTCAGAAATTATTATGAAAAGGCTGACAGAATGAAAGGCATGACAGGTGAAAACCTGATGACCATGCTTGAGAGCAGACTGGACAGCGTTGTTTTCAGAATGGGATTTGCAAGAACCAGAAGAGAAGCTAGACAGATTGTTGGTCATAAGCATGTGCTGGTTAACGGCAAGCAGGTGAATATTCCTTCATATCTTGTTAAAGCCGGTGACGTAATTGAAATCAGAGAAAAATCCAAATCCTTACAGAGATACAAAGATATCCTTGAAGTAACAGCAGGAAGACTGGTGCCTGAATGGATTGATGTGGATCAGGAAGCATTAAAGGGAACAGTTAAAAACCTTCCTACAAGAGAAATGATTGATGTTCCTGTAAATGAGATGCTTATCGTCGAATTGTATTCTAAGTAATTCCACGAATTGTATTGTTCGTAAAGGAGGGTATTTGCAGTGTTTGATTTTGAAAGACCAAATATTGAGGTGGCAGAAATCTCTGAGGATAAAAAGTATGGCAGATTTGTCGTAGAACCGCTTGAGAGAGGCTATGGCATTACACTTGGTAATTCACTGAGAAGAATCATGCTTTCTTCACTTCCGGGCGCCGCTGTGAGCCAGGTTAAGATTGAGGGTGTTCTTCATGAGTTCAGTTCGATCGAAGGTGTTAAGGAAGATGTAACTGAAATCATCATGAATATCAAGAGCCTTGCTATCAGAAATAACAGTGATACAAACGAGCCTAAGACCGCATATATCGAATATGAAGGGGAAGGCATAGTTAAGGCTTCCGATATTCAGTGTGATCAGGATATTGAAATCTTAAATCCTGATCTTACCATTGCAACTTTGAGTGGGAAGAATACCAAGCTTTACATGGAGCTGACTATTACAAAGGGCAGAGGTTATGTGAGCGCAGACAGGAATAAGAGTGATGACCTGCCGATCGGTGTCATTGCAGTGGATTCTATCTATACACCTGTAGAGAGAGTTAATGTAACCGTTGAAAATACGCGTGTTGGTCAGATTACTGACTTTGATAAGCTGACACTGGATGTTTACACGAACGGAACACTGGTACCTGATGAGGCGGTTAGCTTAGCTGCAAAAGTACTCAGCGAACATTTAAGCCTTTTCATTGATTTATCCGAAAATGCCAAAACTGCAGAGGTTATGGTAGAGAAGGAAGAGGATGAGAAGGAAAAAGTATTGGAAATGAGCATTGACGAATTAGAGTTGTCGGTTCGTTCCTATAACTGCTTAAAGAGAGCTGGTATCAACACAGTGGAAGAATTAACCAATAAAACTTCTGAAGATATGATGAAGGTTCGTAATTTGGGCCGCAAGTCTCTGGAAGAAGTTTTGGCTAAATTAAAAGAATTAGGATTACAGCTGAATCCCAGCGATGAAGCTTAAATCAATTGTATTGTGAAACACGGTGTGGTAAGTCCAAAGCGCGCACGCTGCGTTCTCATGAATGGAATGTAACTGCGTTCGGCAAGTAAGGCCAAAGAGCGTTGCCGGATGTACCATGAAGGGCAAAGGACCCGTTGAGAAAGGAGCCGAAAATGGCAAAATACAGAAAACTGGGAAGAACATCAGACCAGAGAAAAGCGTTACTTAGAAGTCAGGTAACAAGCCTTATTTATAAGGGAAAGATTGTTACGACACAGGCCAGAGCAAAGGAAGTTCAGAAGATCGTTGACGGACTGATTGCACTTGCTGTAAAGGAAAAGGATAACTACGAAACTGTTAAGGTTTCCGTTAAGGTTCCCGTTAAGGACAAAGACGGAAAGAGAGTTAAGGAGGTTGTTGACGGTAAGAAGGTTACCAAGTTCGAAACCGTTGATAAGGAAATCAAGAAGGATCTTCCCTCCAGATTACATGCAAGACGTCAGATGCTCAAGGTTTTGTATCCGGTAACAGAGGTTCCGGCAACACTGGCAGGAAGAAAGAAAGGCACCAAGGAAATTGATCTGGTTGCCAAGCTGTTTGATGAGTATGGTGTTAAGTATGCGAGCCGTAACGGTGGCTATACAAGAATCATCAAAATTGGCCAGCGTAAGGGTGACGGAGCTATGGAAGTAGTTCTTGAATTAGTATAGTAAATATTCATATGATTGAAAAGGGACTGTTTTAATACAGTCCCTTTTCAATTAAAGTTGTTTTTTTGGCAATAAACCAATATAATAAAATTGTGGATGTTTACAATATGTTTAGGAATGGAGACACTGCTAATGAAAAGATTGGAAGAATATGTACGAAGCATTCCGGATTTCCCGGAAAAAGGCATTATATTCCGGGATGTGACAAGTGTGTTGCAGGATCCGGACGGACTTGCGCTGGCCATTGACTCCATGAAGGAAAAGCTTGACGGTGTAGATTTTGATGTGGTGGCAGGAACGGAATCCAGAGGCTTTATTTTTGGAGTGCCCATCGCCTATACGCTCCACAAAGCGTTTGTTCCGGTCCGCAAAAAGGGGAAGTTGCCCTGTGAGACCATATCGGAAAGCTATGATCTTGAGTATGGAAGCGCAACGATTGAAATGCATAAGGATGCAATTAAGCCCGGGGACAGAGTAGTACTGATTGATGATCTGATCGCTACAGGAGGAACGATGGAGGCCAGCATCCGAATGATAGAAGCACTCGGAGGAAAAGTGGTAAAGATCGTTTTTTTGATGGAGCTTGCTGGATTAAAGGGAAGAGAACGTCTGAAGGGATATGATGTCGACAGTGTTATTGTTTATGAAGGAAAATAGAAAACTTATGATGAGGAGGTATCAGCGAATATGTTAGAAAAACTGTTTAAGCTGAAGGAAAACAACACAACTGTAAAAACGGAGGTAATCGGTGGAATTACCACATTTATGACGATGGCATATATATTGGCCGTTAATCCAACCATGCTGTCTGCGGCAGGAATGGACAAGACTGCGGTCCTTTTAGCCACGGCATTGGCATCCTTCGTAGGTACTCTGCTGATGGCACTGCTTGCCAACTATCCCTTTGCACTGGCACCGGGCATGGGACTGAATGCCTATTTTGCTTATACCGTATGCGGCGCTATGGGCTATTCCTGGCAGGTGGCTCTGGCAGCAGTTTTTGTGGAAGGCCTGATCTTTATAGTGTTATCATTGACCAATGTGCGTGAAGCAATCTTCAATGCCATTCCTCTTACCCTGAAAAAGGGGGTAAGTGCCGGTATCGGTCTTTTCATTGCGTTTATCGGTCTGCAGGGGGCATATCTTGTAGTGGGCAATTCTTCTACCCTGGTAAGCTATGTGGATTTTTCGGGAGAATTTCATACCAAAGGGATCTGTGCGATCCTTGCACTGATTGGCTTGTTTGTCACAGCTATCTTATATATTAAAAATAAGAAAGGCTCCATCCTGGTGGGTATTGTCGTAACCTGGGTGCTCGGTATGATCTGTCAGGCAACCGGACTTTATACGGTGGATGCGGAAAATGGGTTTTATTCCCTTTATCCGGTTTTTACAATGACTGATTTTTCGGCGCTTTCGTTGACCTTCGGACAGGTGGCAAAAGCAGACTTTTCGAGTGTAAGTATTCTCAATTTTATCGTGGTATTGTTTGCATTTCTTTTTGTGGATATGTTTGATACCTTGGGAACACTGATCGGTGTTGCAACCAAAGCGGACATGCTGGATGAAAACGGAAAGCTTCCGCGGATCAAGCAGGCTCTCCTTGCAGATGCAGTTGCCACAAGTGCAGGTGCGGTGCTGGGTACTTCCACCACCACAACGTTTGTGGAAAGCTCTGCCGGTGTGGCTGCAGGGGCAAGAACAGGTCTGGCTTCCGTAGTTACCGGATTTTTGTTCCTGCTATCTGTTTTCCTGGCACCGATTTTTTGTGCAATTCCCGCTTTTGCAACGGCTCCGGCACTGATTTTTGTGGGCTTTCTCATGATGTCATCTGTGACAGATATTGACTTCCGGGATCTGACAGAAGCAATTCCCGCTTATCTCTGCCTGCTCTGCATGCCACTTATGTACAGTATTTCCGAAGGAATTGCCATCGGCGTGATTTCCTACGTGATCCTGAATCTGGTTTGTGGCAAAGCAAAGAAGATTACACCCCTCATGTATGTATTGGCAGTACTATTTGTCTGCAAATATATTTTCTTATAAGCTTTATAAAAAGAGGAATAACCAATGAAAAGAATCAAGAAGAAATTTGTTTCGGTTCTACTGCTCGGAATCCTGATTACGGCAACTATGCTGACCGGCTGCAGTAAAGAGGATATACCGGAAAACGCAGCCGGGATCACCGACACGGAAGGCTTGGAGACAGATGGTACAACACAGGATGCCGGAGAGGCTCTTGGCTGGGAACCGATTCCCACTTCTGAGCCTTTGGAAGAAAGCGGGGAAGAAGCAACCCCGGAGGAAGAGATTAGGGATGGAATGTACCGCAGTGAGCTGACCAATGAGTGGATTGACGAGAGCCTTAGGGACCAGCGCCCTATTGCGGTCATGGTGGATAATGAAAGTACGGCACTTCCCCATTATGGCGTAAACAGCGCGGATGTAGTATATGAACTGATGAACAGTACAGCCAACGGAAGAATCACCCGTCTTATGGTAATTGTTAAGGACTGGGCAAACATTGAGCAGCTTGGCAGTGTGAGAAGCACCCGTCCCACCAATTTCCTTCTGGCAGCGGAGTGGAACGCTATCCTGTGTCATGACGGCGGCCCCTTCTATAATGATGAATATATTGCAAAGCCTTACACCAACAATTTAAGCGGCGGTTTTGCCAGATTTTCCAATGGTAAGGCAACAGAGTTCACGGAATACATTACTGCACAGAGCTATACCAATCCCACCAAGGGAAAGACCTACCCGGGTCTGGTACAGAGGATAGAAGAATCGGGATACAGCAAGACCTACAATGAGTATTACCCGGGAACCCATTTTCAGTTTGCAGCAGGTGAGTTTGATTTGTCGGAGGAGGCAGATGCACAACCGGCAACAGAAATCGCATTCCCGTTTCCTCATAACAGTTCTAAGCTTTCCTATAACGCATCAGCCGGGGAGTATGAATACTATGAATACGGGAAGGCACATACGGATCCTCTTGACGGCGATGCCGTCACCGGCTTTAAGAATGTTATCATCCAGAGCTGTTCCTTTACCCAGTATGACGAAAATGGTTATCTCATCTATCATGTGGTAGGAAGCGGTGACGAGGGCTATTATCTGACAAACGGACAGGCAATTCCCATTACATGGAGCAAGGAAGACGAAACTGCGGTTACTGTTTATAGGAATAGGGCTACCGGGGAAGAAATAGAACTGAATACCGGAAAGACCTACATTGTTCTTGTCCCTTCGGACACATGGGGCGAACTGGTAATACAGTAACAGTCCTTTATATATTTTTTGTTAAAAAAGCTGTTTCTCACCACAAATTATTGACAATTTTCTCCAATATGGTAGTATAAATTAATAAATATTTTAGCAAAATATACAAAAGGGGATTGATACTATGAAGATGAAACCTAAGCTTCTTTCAATGGCGGTCGTACCTTTATTTTTTCTGGGATTGTTTACGATTCTCCTTGGGAAGGTCAGGATCAATGAAGTGGTGACCGGAAGTATCGAAAACGGTCTGAGGGGTGCAGCATTTTCAGTGAGCGATACACTTGGCTGTGCTGATGAGGGAAGCTATCAGCTCGTAGAAGATAAGCTGTATAAGGGTGAATTCAATATCAGCGATGCGACACAGATCGCAGACAATATCAAGGCAGCTTCCGATATGGATGTAACTGTTTTTTACGGGGATACCTGTTATATGACATCTGTTCTTGATGCACAGGGAAACCGTGTGATTGGAACACAGGCAGGCGAGGCAGTCATCAATACCGTGCTGAAAGGTGGAAATGAGTATTTTTCCACAGATGTCAATGTAGAAGGACATCCTTATTTTGGGTATTATGTGCCTATTTATGATGCAGGCAATGTTGTGGGGATGATCTTTACAGGAATGCCTCAGGCAGATGCGAAGGCCCAGATTAAGAGTATTACATACATGTTAGGAGCTGTAGCGGGTGTTGTAACATTGCTCTGTATTGTCTGTATCGTCTTTGCAGTAAATAATATGGTTAATGGCCTCAAGGTCGGTGCTGATGCGCTTGAACAGGTATCCAAAGGAAAGCTCAATATAGAATTGAGCGAGAAGGCATTAAAGCGCAAGGATGAAATCGGAAATTCGAACTCCCCC
>SAMEA3663296__coassemble_215_pt1 | contig 29880 bp, 26 predicted proteins | sample SAMEA3663296__metabat2_high_PE_002 | metagenome-assembled genome bin SAMEA3663296 (sample SAMEA3663296) | pig gut metagenome | biome: pig gut; feature: pig-associated habitat; material: faeces | place: China | collected 2013 | reverse complement strand
CAGCCAGAATATTTTTCAGTAGAATTCCCATAAAGCCTCCCTTTATCCATTTACAATATTTCTGTTTTCACCCTTTAAAAAAGCCTCGATATTCTTACAGGTCTCAGATACACATCTTTCCCTGGCTTCAATGCTTGCCCATGCCATATGCGGTGTAATGATCAGCCTGTTACTGTCTTTTATTTTACTTAATGGATTGCTGTCCTTCATAGGCTCGGTTCCCGTCACATCCAATCCTGCACCTAAAATATAATTCTCCATCAGTGCAGTATAGAGATCTTCATCATTCACAACTGGTCCTCTTGCCACATTAATCAGAATTGCCGTCTTTTTCATTTTTTTCAAAGCATCCAGATTAATCAGATTCCTGGTAATGTCACTTAATGGACAGTGAAGAGATAGAACGTCGGATTCCCGAAGCAATGTGTCAAAATCCACTTGTTCATATTCGGTACAACTGCTCTTTCCTGTTACCGAATAAAAGATGACATGGCATCCGAAAGCCTTTGCAATCTCTGCCACTTTTCTTCCGATGTTACCCATTCCTATAATTCCCCAGGTCTTTCCAGCAAGCTCCGTATAAGGAATATCAAAATTGGAAAACCGGTCCTGGGAGGCATATTCTCCTGACTTCACATACGCATCATAGTGGTGCAGCTTCTCCAGAATATACAGACAAAGCGCAAAAGTGTGCTGCGCTACGGCGTCTGTGGAATAATTGACTACATTGGCTACTTTAATTCCCCTGCTTTTGCAATACGCAAGATCCACATTATCATAACCGGTGGCAAATTCACAGATCAGCTTGACCTTCTGTGCATTCTTCAGTGTTGTTTCATTTAGGGGCGCTTTGTTTGCTATAATGATATCTGCTTCCTTCACTCTTTCTGCCACATCCTCTGCGGTAGTATTGCGATAAACAGTGATCTCTCCATATTTCGAAATAGAATCTACCGAAACATCGGTTCCCACACTATTTCTTTCCAAAATAACAATTCTCATCTGATCTTGCTCCTCATATCTTGCTATCATTGATGATGCCTTTTTTATTGTATACTAAAGTTAAGCTAAAATCTATTCTCAATTCCTATTCTTGACTGAATTTCCACAAGATACCTTTCCCGATATCATGATCCTCTTGATTGGTTCCTTTCCCGGATTTTCTATCAATGCTGTGATTCTCTCCGCTATGGCTTCCCCCATCTTTTCCGAATCCTGTTCCAAGGTAGTAAGCTCGGGCGACATCGCCTTCGCAAGTGGTATTCCGTCGTATCCTGCAATAGAAATATCCTCCGGAATCGTAAGCTTTCGATCATGGATAGCTCCTATTCCACCAAGAGCGGAAAAGTCGTTGGGATAGATAATGCAGGTTGGCGGGTCAGGAAGGTCAAGAAGCTCCTGTGTCAATTGTCTCGTTTTCCGGAAATCCAGGTATCTGCCTTCTTTCATATAAGTATCCGGAACAGAAAGTCCTAAACTCTGCATCGTCTCATAAAAGCTGTCAACACGCTTTGCTGTGATCTGGGAGTTTTCTCCATGAATATAAGCGATCTTGCGGTGCCCTTTTTCGTATATATAAGTGACAAGATCACGCATTCCCTTTTTATAGTCGAAACAGACAGATGTCTTTTCCTCAAATATTCTATCAACTGTTACAACAGGCAGTTCACTCTTAATCAGTTCTATTACTTCCGGATCGCGATAATACGTATATGCCAAAACCACACCGTCCACTCCCCTGTATCTGCAATGTTCGAGATATGACAAGGTGTGACCTCCCACTTCCTTATTGATAAAAATGATTTCATAGCCCCTCTTTTCCACGGCAATTTTGAAAGCGTTCAACACCTTTGGAAAAAACTCATCCGTCAGAGCTGTTCCTCCGTTTTCGCCGAACAAAACACCTATACAGTGGCTTCTCTTTGAGCGGAGCGTCCTTGCTGAGGCGTTTGGAAAATATCCCATTTCATCTGCAAGTTCACGTATCCTCTTTTTTGTTTCTTCTCCGATATCACTTTTATCATTCAGTGCCTTACTGACAGTAGCCACAGACACCCCGCAGCGTTGTGCTAGTTCTTTAATGGATATCATATTTCTACCCCATTCTTTATTATCAACCAGACTATCCGTAAAAAATTGTAGCATGTGGTTATTCAGAACGCAATTATTTTTGCCTTTCTCATAGTTGTGGTTTTTCACATATTTTTTTGTTGACAACAGAAAAATACCGCGCTATTATGTTATTAATCTGATATCACTTTAAACCGTTGAAGCGGAGATAAAGGTGATGATGCTCCCACAGAGAGCCCGGATTGCTGAGAACGGGTGGAAAACAAGTCATCAAATGGACCGCGGAGGGCGCAGGGAACCGAATTCTATACATGATTCTTAGTATTCTGCGACGCGAAGGCATACGTCAGTTGCCAGGGATATGATAGTATCCCGTTAAGCGTACAGCACAGCTGTAAATCAAGGTGGCACCGCGGATCGTAAATTCGTCCTTGACAGAAGTAAATTCTGTCAGGGACTTTTATTTTGTCCGGAAAGGAGTGGAGAAAATGATACAACCGGAAATCAACGACTTACAAAAAATCAAACAGCAGGGCATTTTCAAAACAGCCCCCGTCAGCATGGAAATTCTTTCTGACATCAGAACTCCCATTGAGGTCCTAAAAATATTGAAGAACGTTTCCAGCCACTGCTATCTTTTAGAATCTATCTCAGACAATGAAAAATGGGGACGTTATACATTTCTGGGTTACGATCCCAGTCTGGAGATCACCTGCCAAAACGGTCACATGAAGGTAGGTTCTCTCTCCTTTGAGACCACCGACCCCGGAAAATATATAAGGCAGGTCATTGAAGAGCACAAGAGCCCCCGATTTTCATACCTCCCTCCCTTTACCGGAGGACTGGTGGGCTACTTCTCCTATGACTATCTGAAATATGCAGAACCCTCTCTTCATCTTGATGCCACAGACACAGAAGGCTTTAAGGACGTAGACCTGATGTTATTTGACAAGGTCATTGCCTTTGATAACTTTAGGCAGAAAATTATCCTGATTGTCAATATCAGCCTTGAGAATCTGGAGACGGAATACAACGGTGCCATCCTCAAGCTGAAACAGATGGCAGATCTCCTTACAAACGGTATTCCTCTGCCGGAGCAGCAGGGAAAATGTACCTCTGAATTTAAACCTTTATTCCAAAGGGAAGAATACTGCTCTATGGTAGAGAAGGCAAAGCATCATATAAAAGAGGGCGATATTTTTCAGATCGTTCTCTCAAATCGCCTTGAAGCAAATTTTGAGGGAAGTCTTCTCAACACCTACCGTATCCTTCGAACGCTGAATCCTTCTCCTTATATGTTTTATTTTTCCAGCAGTGATATGGAAGTGGCAGGCGCTTCTCCCGAAACGCTGGTAAAGCTGGAAGACGGTATTCTCCACACCTTTCCCCTTGCAGGAACCAGACCAAGGGGCAAGACCGAAGAGGAAGACAATGCCCTTATGGAAGATCTTTTATCTGATGAAAAGGAATTGGCAGAACACAATATGCTTGTGGACCTTGGCAGAAACGATATTGGCAAGATCAGTAAATTCGGCACGGTTGAGGTTGAAAAATATCACAGCATTGAAAAGTACTCCCACGTCATGCATATCGGCTCTACGGTAAGAGGTGAAATCCTGGATGATAAGGATGCCCTTTCAGCCATAGATGCCATCCTCCCTGCAGGGACACTTTCCGGAGCACCAAAGATCAAGGCCTGCCAGTTGATCAATGATCTGGAGAATAACAAACGTGGTATATACGGAGGCGCCATTGGTTATCTGGATTTTACCGGAAATCTTGACACCTGCATCGCCATCCGCATTGCTTACAAAAAAAACGGAAAGGTCTTTGTAAGAAGCGGTGCAGGTATTGTAGCTGATTCCGTTCCCGAAAAGGAATATCAGGAATGCCTGAACAAGGCTGCCGCTGTAGTAAAAGCGCTGAACATGGCAAAGGAGGTAAACGCATGATTCTTTTGATTGATAACTATGACAGCTTTTCCTACAATCTGTTTCAGCTTGTCGGTTCTCTGAATCCTGATATTCGGGTCATACGTAATGATGCCCTTTCCGTGAAAGAAATTGAGGCATTAAAGCCGGAAGCGATCATCCTTTCTCCCGGTCCCGGAAGACCCGAGGATGCAGGCATCTGCATCGATGTCGTAAGGGAGCTGGGAAGTACAATTCCCATTCTGGGTGTTTGCCTCGGTCACCAGTCTATCTGCACTGCCTATGGTGGTACCATTTCCTATGCGAAAGAACTGATGCATGGAAAACAGTCACAGACAAAGCTGGATAGAAGCTGTCCGATTTTTCAAAATCTCCCTGAAAGTATTCCGGTCGCAAGATATCATTCCCTTTCTCTGCTTGAGGATACTCTTCCGGAGTGCCTGACCATCACTGCCCGTACAACAGATGGAGAAGTGATGGCAGTACAGCACAAATCCTATCCGGTCTTCGGATTACAGTTTCATCCGGAGTCCATTCTTACTCCTAACGGAAAGACAATTATTGAAAACTTTTTAACTCAAATCTAAAGAATAAAGGAGAAGTAATTATGATCAAAGAAGCTATCGTAAAAATTGTTGACAAACAGGATCTGACCTATGAAGAAGCTTACACCGTCATGAATGAAATTATGAGCGGTGAAACTTCTCCTACACAGAATGCCGCCTTCCTTGCTGCCCTGTCCACCAAGAGCACCAAGGCAGAAACCATTGATGAAATTGCGGGCTGTGCCGCTGCCATGAGAGAGCATGCCCTAAAGGTAGAACACAAACTGGACGTACTGGAAATCGTCGGAACCGGTGGCGACGGCGCACACAGCTTTAACATTTCCACCACCTCCGCCATGGTCATTGCAGCAGGAGGCGTTAATGTTGCCAAACACGGGAATCGCGCTGCTTCCTCCAAGAGTGGAGCCGCTGACTGTCTGGAAGCACTTGGCATTAACATTAATTTAGAACCGGAAAAATGTACCGAACTTTTGAATCAGATTGGCATCTGCTTCCTCTTTGCCCAGAAGTATCACACATCCATGAAATATGTAGGTGCCATTCGCAAGGAGCTTGGCATTCGTACCGTATTCAACATTTTGGGACCTCTTACCAATCCTGCTTCCCCTTCCAGGATGTTGCTTGGTGTATACAGCGAAGCTTTAGTAGAACCTCTGGCAAGAGTATTAAACAGCCTTGGTGTGAAGAGAGCATTAGTCGTTTACGGTACAGACAAGATGGATGAAATTTCTGCAAGCTCCCCCACCTTTGTTTGTGAGCTTAACAGTGGTGAGTATAAGAACTATACCATCAAACCCGAGGATTTCGGACTTACCTCTTGCAAGAAGGAAGAGCTTGTGGGCGGAACTCCGGAAGAAAATGCACAAATTACTCTTGCTATTTTAAAGGGAGAAAAAGGTCCCAAGAGAAATGCCGTTCTTTTAAATGCCGGCGCTGCTCTTTACATTGGCGGTAAAGCTGACAGTATAGCGGACGGTATTAAACTGGCAGCAGAGCTCATTGACAGCGGCAAAGCCCTTGCCAAGCTGGAGGAATTTAAAACAGAAAGCAACAAGTAATAACCGTAAGAAAGGCATACAAGACTTATGGCAACCATCTTAGACACCATTGCTGAATATGCAAGAGAAAGAGTGGCAGCTGCCAAGGCACAAATACCACTCGAGGAAATAAAAAACCAGGCTCTTTCCATGGACTCTCATACCGGCTTTCCCTTTGAGAATGCTCTTCGTGAGGGTGATATCAGCTTTATCTGCGAATGTAAAAAGGCATCTCCTTCCAAGGGACTGATTGCAGAGGATTTCCCTTACCTTGCCATTGCAAAAGCTTATGAAGCGGCAGGTGCCTCCTGCATATCCGTGCTGACAGAGCCCAAATGGTTTCTTGGCAGTGACAGGTACCTTAAAGAAATTACAGAGGCTGTCTCCATTCCCTGTATCCGTAAGGATTTCACCGTGGATGAATATATGATCTACGAGGCAAAGCTTCTGGGTGCAAGCGCTATACTCCTCATTTGCGCCCTGCTGCCGGAGGAAACCTTAAGGCAATACATTGAAATCTGTGATTCCCTTGGTTTATCTGCACTGGTGGAGGCCCATGATGAGGCGGAAATTGCTTTCGCCATCCGTGCAGGCGCCCGTATCATCGGTGTGAACAACAGAAATCTGAAGGATTTCACCGTGGATGTCCACAATTCACAGCGGTTACGCTCTCTGGTACCGGAATCCGTACTCTTCGTAGCGGAAAGCGGAATCCGTACTGCGGCTGATGTTGATGTGCTCCGTCACGCCAACGTCAATGCCGTGCTGATCGGTGAAACACTGATGAGAGCAGCAGATAAAAAGGCTATGCTGGATGCTCTGCGAGGAATTTAGCATCATATGTCAGAAAGGATACTCTATGACTAAAATAAAAATCTGCGGATTAAAGTCAGAAGATGATATTTCCTATGTAAATGAATTGAAGCCGGACTATATCGGATTTGTGTTTTTACAGGGCAGAAAAAGATATGTTTCCCCCTCTCGGGCAGCCCATCTGAGAGGACTGCTTGATCCCTCCATTCCAGCCGTTGGCGTTTTTGTCAATGAACCTCTGGAACAGGTGATTGCCCTTGCCAAAAGCGGAACAATCCAGATGATCCAGCTTCACGGACAGGAGGATGAAGCTTACCTGAAGGAGCTGCGAAAGCATTGCAGTCAGCCTGTGATCAAAGCTTTTATCATTAAGACCAAAGAAGATATGGAAAAGGCTCTTTCCTTTTCCTCCGATTATCTTTTATTAGATAACGGGCTTGGTACAGGAGAAGCATTTGACTGGTCCCTGATTCAGAATATCGACAGACCCTTTTTCCTGGCGGGCGGTTTAAATCCCGGAAATGCCGCTTCTGCCATAAAGCTGGCACACCCCTATGCACTGGATGTGAGCTCCGGGGTAGAGACAGACGGGAAAAAGGATTACGAAAAAATAAAGGCATTTATTCATGCCGTAAGAACAACATCTACATAAAGGAGGTAACTTATGTCTAAGTCAAAAGGACGCTTTGGCGTTCATGGCGGTCAGTACATCCCGGAAACCCTGATGAACGCTGTCATAGAACTGGAAGAAGCATATAATCACTACAAAAATGATCCCGAATTTATTAAGGAGCTGACCGCGTTATTCAACGACTATGCGGGACGTCCCAGCCGTCTTTATTATGCAAAAAAAATGACTGAGGATCTGGGCGGCGCAAAAATCTATCTGAAAAGGGAAGATCTAAACCATACCGGCTCCCATAAGATCAACAATGTATTGGGGCAGGCACTGCTAGCCAAAAAAATGGGAAAAACCAGACTCATTGCGGAAACGGGTGCCGGACAACACGGTGTGGCTACCGCAACAGCCGCTGCACTTCTTGGAATGGAATGCGTGGTATTCATGGGCGAAGAAGACACCAAGAGACAGGCGCTCAATGTTTACAGGATGAAGCTCCTCGGTTCCGAAGTGATTCCCGTCAAAACCGGAACTGCTACTCTGAAGGATGCTGTTTCAGAAGCCATGAGAGAATGGACCAGCCGAATCGATGATACCCATTACTGTCTGGGTTCCGTTATGGGGCCCCATCCCTTCCCCACCATCGTCAGAGATTTCCAGGCTGTAATCTCCCGTGAGATCAAACAGCAGATCATGGAGAAGGAAGGACGTCTTCCCGATGTGGTCATGGCCTGCGTAGGCGGTGGCAGCAACGCTATGGGTACCTTCTATCATTTTATTGAGGACAGGGATGTGAAACTGATTGGATGTGAGGCGGCCGGCAGAGGCATTGACACCTTTGAGACAGCTGCTACGATTAATACCGGACGGCTTGGCATATTTCACGGTATGAAATCCTACTTCTGTCAGGATAAATACGGACAGATTGCTCCCGTCTACTCCATTTCTGCCGGGCTTGATTATCCCGGTATCGGACCGGAACACGCATGGCTCCATGATACAGGCAGAGCTGAATATGTTCCTGTCACCGATGATGAGGCAGTGAACGCTTTTGAATATCTTTCCCGCACAGAGGGAATTATTCCCGCCATTGAAAGCGCACATGCAGTGGCTCATGCCATGAAGCTTGCGCCTACACTTTCGAAGGATAAAATTATGGTTATCACCATTTCCGGCCGCGGCGACAAAGACTGCGCTGCCATTGCACGCTACAGAGGGGAGGATATTTATGAGTAAAATAAAAGAAGCCTTTGCAAACGGCAAGGCATTTATCCCATTTATTACCTGTGGAGATCCAAACCTTGATACTACGAAAAAAATAGTGCGCAGCATGGTTGAAAGTGGTGCGGATCTGATTGAGCTTGGCATTCCCTTTTCCGATCCTACCGCAGAAGGACCTGTGATTCAGGGAGCCAATTTACGCGCATTATCCGGTGGCGTTACTACCGACAAGATTTTTGATATGGTAAAAGAGCTTCGTCAGGATCTCACCGTTCCCATGGTATTTATGACTTATGCAAATGTTGTTTTTTCCTATGATGCGGAAAAGTTCATCCGTACCTGCTCCGAAATCGGCATCGATGGACTGATTCTTCCCGATCTGCCTTTTGAGGAAAAAGGAGAATTTGATGACACCTGCAAGAAATACGGTGTCGACCTGATCTCTCTGATCGCGCCTACCTCCGAAAACCGTGTAGCCATGATTGCCAGAGAAGCCGAAGGGTTTATTTACATCGTGTCCAGTCTTGGCGTCACCGGTGTGAGAAGTGAGATCAACACAGACATTGCTTCCCTCGTGAAACTGGTGCGGGAAAATACTTCCGTTCCCTGTGCTGTAGGCTTCGGTATCTCCACTCCGGAGCAAGCCGCCAGGATGGCCGGTATCTCTGACGGTGCTATTGTGGGCTCTGCAATCATCAAGCTGATAGAAAAGTACGGTAAAGATGCCGCAGAGCCTGTTGGAGAATATGTGAAGAGCATGAAGGACGCACTAAGATAAAAGTGTGACCCGGCTTCACTTTACACGCTACAGTAAGTTAAAAGGCAACGCAACCGATATGGTGCGCTGCCTTTTTCAATTTCTTAAACAATTTCCGTCTTACTAATCAATCTTAAATACGGAAATCTCTGTCTTGAGTCCCTGCATATCCTCATCCAGGGCATTCGCAGTTTCACTCAGCTTATCTACGCTGTTAAGAAGTTGATTTGCCATTTCTCTTACCAGTGCAGAGCCGCTTGCAGTCTCTTCTATAATTGCTGAAATATTTTCTACCGCATCAAGCGTATCATCCCGATCTTTATTTGCTGCTTCTGTACTGTTTGCAATTTCCTTCAGATTCTCGAAAAGACCCGTTATTTGTTTGCTCATGTCCTCGAATACCTGAATCACTTCGCTTACAGCCTTTGTTTGCAATGCTACCATGTCCTCAGCTTCCTTTGCACTGGCAACACTGGTTGCTGTCTGTGCGCTGATATTCTGAACATTCCGGCTGATCTCTCCGGCTGCACGGCTTGAATCATCAGCAAGCTTTCTGATCTCCTCTGCAACAACTGCAAAGCCTCTGCCGGCTTCTCCTGCTCTTGCTGCTTCAATAGAAGCATTCAATGACAATAGATTCGTCTGCTCGGAAATATCACTGATGGTCTGGACAAATCCATTGATGGTCTCAGATTCCGTCTTCAACGTGGCAATGCTGTCCCCTACCCGTGCTGTAATATTTGAGGTTTCCTGTGCTCTTTCAGAAAGCACCTGAACAATCCTGGTTCCCTGCTCGATCATCTTTTCCGTCTGATCCACCAACGCTTCCACAGCTCCTACCATCTGACTGATATCCTTGATCTTATCAGATAATACGCTGGTCTTTAACACACATTCCTGTGCATGCTCAGCCTGCTTATTCATTCCCTCGCTGATTTCATCAATTGCACGGGTAATGTCCCCGGAATAATTATTAATATCCTCAGAAGCCGTATTCACATTTCCTGCTGATGTTTCAAGCTGTTCTACCGTACTGATCAGCTTTGTGACCAGCTTCTTGTTATTGGCAATCATATTGTTTGCCGTCTTTGCAAGCCCCAGGAATTCATCACGGCTCCTGGTCTTTACCTGAACCGTAAGATTTCCCTCCGCCACTTCGTTCAGTTCCTTAGAGATTGACTTCATATTCTTCTGGATGCCAAAGGTAATAAACAATCCGATAAGACATGCTATAATTGTTGCAATAATAACAAGCGTGATGGTAATTGTCTTTATTGCTTCAGCCTGACCGGTCACTATATCTACCGGAATCAAAGCACAAAGCATTGTATTGCTTACCTCGCTCTTTTTATATAAATAAAGATATTTTTCTCCTTGGAATTTAACATCCTTTGCACCGCTTAACTCATCAGAATTGAGACTGTCTATGTAAAAGTCCTTGTCATAATATACAGGCTCTCCCGCAACCAGATGGCTCTCCTCGCCTTCTTTGAGATTTTCCTGTACCAATTCCTTACCTGTATTGGTTACAAATCCGACAACACTTCCATTTCCCAGATCCATATCCAGCAAAATATCTCTGACAGCAGATTCCCTGATATCAATGACGATATATGCAAATTTCGAGGTAGTGGGCATCTGATATGAGATAAAGTAATCATCCATTTTAAGTCCCATATGTTCCGTTAATCTGGCATGATCATCTACCCATTTCGGAGGAGTTCTTCCATCTTCCGAAATTGCCACCATGTCATCATAATACTCATTGTAAATTCCGTCATAATCGAGACTGGTGGTTGCCGTTGAAATAATCGGAATTCCCGCTTTTGTCACAAAATGAATATTTTCAATGAAAGGATTTGCCTGTTGGGCTGCCATTAAAGTAAGACGCGTATCGCTGATATACTTTGACTGCGTAATTTTATCCTTTTTCATCATTCCGATAAAATATTCTTCCAACGAGCTGTCAACTGCATAGCGGAAGCCCTCTGACTGTACATAAGTACAGCTCATATCCAGGTAATTCACTGCCATATTGATAGTCTGCTGAGTAGATTCTTCAAATTTTTCACTCATCCCCTCAGCCGCATTGAAATATGCTGTGTAACCTACAATAATCATGAATATAATCGGAACCAGAAAAGCTACGAAAATTTTATTGCGCAAGCTTAAAATTTTAGATTGTTTCCGTTCCTTACCATCAGCCTTTACTTTCTTTTCCTTAGGCTTTTTTTCCTTAGGCTTTTTTTCTTTAGGAATTTTCTCCTTTAGCCTTTTCTCTTTGTCTGCTGATTTCTTTTTACCCTTTACTTCCGAATTCTCCCCTGATAACACATCATTATTTACTTTGGATTTGTCTTTTTTGCTCTTAAAAAAACTTTTCATTCTACACCTCCCAGCAATAAAAACATGTTTGAACCAAGTATATTACATTTTATTGAAAATAATCAGTGATAAAGGGTCTGTTTGTTCTTTTTTGTCTAATCTGCACTATTTATGCAGAAAGAAAACCCGCTGCGTTTAAGCATTTAAGCATTTTTAAGTAGCTTCGCAGCGGGATTCCCAATTTTCTATTTTATCTGTATTATAATCTCTTCAGCAATTCCTCTCTCTGTGCCTCATAACCGGGTTTCCCAAGAAGAGCAAACATATTCTTCTTGTAGCTCTCAACGCCCGGCTGGTTGAAAGGATTTACACCAAGCAGGTATCCACTGACACCGCAGGCAAATTCAAAGAAGTAAAAGAGCTGGCCCAGGTAATATTCATTCACTTCCGGAACAGTGATCATAAAGTTTGGAACCTGTCCGTCAGTGTGTGCAAGAATCGTTCCGTTCATCGCACTCTTATTTACAAAGTCAACGCTCTTTCCAGCCAGATAGTTCAGACCATCCAGATCTACCGGTTCTTCCTGCAAAATAATTTCTTCCCTGCTTGTTTCAATATTAATTACCGTTTCAAACAGATTTCTGGAACCATCCTGAATGAATTGTCCCATAGAATGTAAGTCTGTTGTAAGATCTACGCTTGCCGGGAAAATACCCTTCTGATCCTTACCCTCACTCTCACCATAAAGCTGCTTCCACCATTCAGAAACATAATGAACACTGGGCTCATAATTTGCAAGTATTTCGATCTGCTTGCCCTTTCTTAAAAGGATATTACGTAAAGCTGCATACTTCACTGCATCATTATCCTCAAATGCATTCTCAAGTGCTGCCTTACGCCCTGCCTGTGCGCCTTCCATCAATTTGTCAATGTCTGCACCGCTTACAGCAATGGGGAGAAGTCCGACTGCAGTAAGTACAGAGAATCGTCCACCTACATCATCAGGAACAACAAAGCTTTCATAGCCTTCTTCGGTTGCAAGATTCTTAAGAGACCCTCTCGCCTTGTCGGTTGTAGCATAAATCCTCTTTGCTGCTTCAGCCTTGCCGTATTTCTTTTCCATCAATTCCTTGAACACACGGAATGCAATGGCAGGCTCTGTGGTCGTACCGGACTTACTGATCATATTGATCGAAAAATCTCTGTCTCCGATTACATCCATCAGATGCTTAATATAAGTAGAACTAATAGAATTACCTACAAAATAAATCTCAGGTGTCTTCCTGATCTCCTTACTTACGGTGTTATAAAAGCTGTGTCTCAAGAATTCAATAGCAGCTCTTGCTCCGAGATAGGAACCGCCGATACCGATTACAAGCAATACCTCGGAATCACTCTGGATCTTCTGTGCAGCCTTTTTGATTCTGGCAAACTCTTCCTTATCATAGTTAACAGGAAGATCGATCCAGCCTAAGAAATCATTTCCTGCTCCGGTCTTGGAAACCAGTAAATCCTTCGCATCCAGTGCAAGCTTCTTCATGGACTCAACTTCGTGGTCTTTAATGAAGGGCGCTGCCTTGGAGTAGTCAAATGTAACTTTGTTCATAATATTCACTCCTTCTTTATAAAATAATTTAAATAATTCCTTTTCATTTTCCACAGCTAAACCTAAGTGTAACAAATGAATATTGGTTTTTCAAGAATTTTGCTAAAATATAGCGACACTTACAATTTTTCTTTATCGTAAACGGCTCTTTCTCCTCCAATGAATTTCGATCGCGTTCTCGCACAGACTAAATGTGCCTGCCCGATCTGCTTTGTTTCAATTCGTACCGGTACAGCCACATCCTGAAGATGCATACCAATCAAGGTATCTCCGATGTCCATTCCGGCCTGGGCCTTGATATGCTCCACTGCTACAGGCTGCGAAAATCTGGCATAAGCCGTTGTTCCAAAGGAACCACCGGCTTTCGGCTGCGGAATCACATTTACAATTGGTAACCGCTCCCTTCTCGCAATTTCTTTTTCAACAATAATTGCACGGTTTAAATGTTCACAGCACTGTGCAGCCAGATATAAACCGCTCTTCTGTACTACTTCATAAATTCCCTCAAATACCGCTTGTGCAGTTTCCAGGCTGGATGAGGTACCGATTCTCTCACCGGTCACCTCACTGGAAGAACAGCCTACTACCAGAATATCGCCTTTTTCCAAATGCGCTCTCTCAAGCAGCTCTTCTGTTGCCCTTCCTGCTTCTTTTTTTATTTCTTCTAAAAATGTTTTTTCCATAATTGATGCCTTTCTGCTTTTTATAGTAAAAAGGATACATATAAAAAGGCCAATTTATACTAAATTGTATAAATTAGCCTTTCTCTTGTCAAGTCTTAGCCCTTTAGCCCTGTGGAAGCAACACCCTCCACAAAGTATTTTTGTAAAAACAGGAACATCAAAAGCACCGGTATCAGTGACAGTACCGACCCTGCCATAATCAATCCATAGTCGGAGGAATACTGACTGATGAACATTTTCAGTCCCAACTGTATGGTCTTCTTTTCCTGCGATTTCAGATAGATTAACGGTCCGAGATAATCATTCCAGGTCGTCACAAATGTAAAAATAGTCAATGTGGAAAGCGCAGGTTTTGACAACGGAAGCATGATTTTAGCATAGATTCTGTATTCACTCATTCCGTCGATTCTGGCCGCCTCACAAAGGTCATCCGGTATTCCCTCATAAAACTGCTTCATCATAAATACACCGAATGCGGAAAATGCCTGAAGACAGATGATTGCCAGAAGCTTATCATTAAGACCCATCTTTCGCATCATAATAAACTGTGGAACCATGTATACCTGCCATGGCATGGCAATCGTTGCTATGTATGCCAGAAATAATCCATTTTTATGTTTGAACTCCAGCTTAGCAAAGGAATATGCCGCAAAGCTGCTGGTCAAAAGCTGTAACGCTGTAACAACGATTGTCAGATATACCGTATTTCCCACAAATGTGGCAAACGGAATCTTCGTCCATATCTCTTTGTAATTACTCCATTTAGGATTTTCCGGAATCCATACAAACGGATTCATCTGAAATACTTCCCGGTCACTTTTGATCGACGCAGATAGCATCCAGAGAAACGGAATGATCATAACAAGCGCCAACAATATTAAGATAATATATACGCATATTTTACCTGCAACGGCCTTTTTATGTGCTGATTTCATAATGTACCTCCATTCCTTCTTTCTTTATCCGGCAGTAACAACTGTTCCATATACCTCAATCTGGCTCAATGCCGGAAAAGGAGACGGATCCTCTGCTTTTATCAGATTGCAAAGCTCCACCCAGACAATTTCTTTTTCCGGAAAAGTCAGAATATGCGGAAGACTGCTCTTTTCCAGAGAGAAGTCCTGGCTACTTCCGTCCGAGAATTTCAGTGTGATCTTCTTCCACCAGTTGTCATGCGGAAAATCAGAGCGTGTATAGAGCACCACCTTATCTGTCCGGATTTTTCTTCCGAAATCAACCTTCATCACAGCATCATCCTGCATATTAATTCCCCAGGATTGATAGGGCCATTCTCCGTGTGAAAGGTTTGCCCTGACCCCGTCTATCGCATTTTTTGCAGCAAATACAGATTCTCCTCTGGTCTCCACATTTGCCGTCGCATGCGGGAAACAAGAAACATCCTTGTGCTGATCAGCCGGATTCAATGCCAGATTCCGATAAGCCTCCACCTCATCCTTTCTGGCTGTCTGTGCAAAAAGATAATGTTTGTCTCCCATAAACACCTTCGGAGAATAACTGATCCTCTTTTCCCCAAACGGAATATCATAAGTTACATTATCTGTAATATATACAAAAGAACTCCCCAATGCATCATCTACCTGCCAGTGAAGGTGAATATTTTTTTCAGAGGATTCCAAAACAATTTTGTCCCCCTCCTCATAGGTTCTTGCGCAAACCAGATCCACAAAATCTTCACCGCTTTTTACACATACCGTATTTTCGTTTCTATCCAAAACCTTTAGTGATAAAACCGCCATATTAAGCTCCTTTTTGGTTTATGCCTTATCTCTTTTTGCCTGTCCTCTGAATTGAATAATTGTAACCACCAGAACCAGAAGGAACAAAACCATAGCTACTGCACTGGAATATCCCAAATCCCAGTCAATAAATGCCTTTTGATATATGTAATAGACCAGAACGGTTGCAGAAGTTGTAAGCTCTCCGCTTCCTCCACCTGCCAGCATAATTGCGATATCATATACCTTGAAGCAGTTAATGGTCAGCATGACAACAACAAAAAATGTTGTTGAACTGAGCTGTGGCCAGGTTATGTAGCGGAATTTCTGCCAGGTATTTGCTCCGTCCAGCCCTGCTGCCTCATAGAGTTCTGAAGAAATCCCCTGAAGTCCTGCCAGATAAATCACCATATAATAACCCATATACTTCCACACACTGAACAGGATCATGGAAAAAAGCACCAGCCCGCCTGAAAACCATTGTGGCAGATTTTCCTGTGGTACATGAAATACATTGAATAATATATTATTTACCGGTCCCTTGGAAGGGTGAAACAGCATCTTCCATACAGAGGTAATTGCAACCAAGGATGCTACATAAGGAAAAAAGGAAAGTGTTCTGAAGATTCCTCTTCCCTTTACCTTCTGGTTCAGCACGATTGCAAGCGCCAGGGAAGCGATCATCGTGAGGGGAACCGTTCCCAAACAATAAATAATCGTATTTTTTAGTGCTGCTTTAAAGAAAATATCATCCGTCAGTCGGGTAAAATTACTAAAGCCCGCCCACTGTATGGGATTGCTTCCATCCCATTTCATAAATGCCAACGCAAATGCAAAAATAATAGGAATCAGCGTAAATACACAAAATCCTATAAAGTTAGGCGCAATAAATGAATAGGCAATCAGATTCCTCTTTGTCTCACGGCTTAAAAAGCTTCCGGATTTCGTTTTTGTTTTTGACATAGGAATAATCTCCTTTCTGCAAAAATTAAGGGACCGCAATTTTTGTTACGGTCCCTTCTTTCATCTGCTTATTGTGCCAGAATTTTGGAAACCTCATCATTCATAGCCTGAATGCCCTCATCAATGGTCATTTCGCCTGTCATGATACTTCCATGATAAGAATCAAGTACGGAATTGATTTCTGATACATTCGGTGCATAAGGCACTTCCAGATACAAGTTGGAAACATTTAATGCTTCCTTGCTGGCATCATCTGTAGGGAATCCTTCAAGTCCTGTAATCAGGTTCATTGCTTCCTCAGTCATAATTGCCGGGAAGTTTCCGCTGGATGCCATAACTGCTGCACCTTCTTCTCCGCTTACCCATTTAACAAATTCCCATGCTGCATCAGGTGTATCAGAAGCACTTGTAACAGAAAGACCTGTGATAGTACCAAGTGTTGAACCGGGTTCTACGCCTTCTGCGTGAGGATACTTAACAATACCCCAGTTTCCGCAAAGATCTGCGTCATATTCTCCGCTCTGAATATTGCTGATCAATGTTGCAATGAACCAGGAACCCATATTCAGCATAGCAACGTCACCACCGGAAAATGCTGCTGAGTAATGTAATCCTTCTGTCTTTAAATCTGTATAGGTTCTGCACACACCATCTTTTTCCTGATTTAATACCATCTCATAATAAGGCTTAAAGAAGGAATACTCTCCATCCAGAATAGTATGCTTTCCATCCAGTACGCCAAATAACTGTACCGCACTTCTCCATGTATGATAATGTGCTCCATACACCTGAGAACCGAAGGTCGTATCTGTCATCTGTCTTGCAAGGTCATCATATTCATCAAAGGTCATATCGTTGGTAGGATACGCAACTCCTGCTGCATCAAATAAATCCTTATTATAGAAAAGAACCCAGAAGTCGTTTCTGAAAGGAAGCTCATAGAGACTTCCGTCTACTGTTACCTGATCGGTTGCTCCTGCATATTTGCTTAAGTCAACACCATCTGCTGAAATGTAGTCATCCAGTGGAAGAATTGCATTTTTCTGAACCAGTGTTGCATAGCCGGGTACATCCTTAATGGTAACAACATCAAAATCAGAGCCCTCTCCGGACAGCTCTGTAGCAAGAACTGTCATGTAATCTGTAGAGCCAAGATCTACCATTTCAATGGTAACTCCCTCATGTGATGCCTCATAGGCATCCTTAATGTCCTGCCAGTAAGCAGTTGTTTCCTGATCCCAGATCGCCCATTTTAAGGTAACCGGTTCTGCTGCCTCTTCTGCCTTTGCTTCTTCCTGAGGTGCCTCTTCCTTTTCAGGTGCTGCTTCTTCTGCTTTTGTCTCCTGTGCGGGCTCCTCCTGTACTGCTGCTTCCTTATTTCCGCAACCTGCCAATAGAGAAGCTACCATTGCTGTTGAGAGCAAAACGCTTAATAATTTCTTTTTCATACGATATCCTCCTGATTTTTATCGCGGACTACAAAGTCCCAAGTGATTATGCTTAAAGTATAAAGATATCCTCTCTTTCTTTACATGGAAAAAATTCTTATTTCATTTACAATTTTTTCCTTTTTTGCTTTTTTCATTTTGTAACTGCTTTCCGGAAATGTAATTTTTCTCATTTTCATGTAATATTTTTGGCACATTACCTTATTTCCTGCCATTTTCTACTAAATATGATATACTTCAAAGTAGAAAATACAGTTCACGGGATACCATATTATGAGAAAAACCAATCATTCCAATAAAATACAAAGACGAATCCTGATAATCACCTTATCCTGTATTTTAGGTATGTGTATGATCATCAGCTGTGTGAGTTATTTCATCTTTCAGAATTTTCTTCAGCACAGTCTGATTCAGTCCACGGAAACCAATCTGCAATTATTGACAGATACCATTAATGAAAGTATTTCTGACGTCTATCAGATGGTCCGCTTCTGTCAGACCAATGCCAGTGTTGCTTCTTATCTGGATCATGCACCTGACCAGGATCCTGTTCTGTCGGTATCAACCTATGACAGAATTTTTGAGGAGCACGGAAATAACCCATCAAGCTCCTACATGCCCAGGCTTGCCATTATCAGTAACGACCGTTTTCTTCAGGTCGTTGATACCTCCTATTCCTCCACTGTGGACCTTGCCAAAGAAATTCCGGAGCTGCCCTATTTTGAAACTTTAGTCAATGATAGCGCCTACAACTTTTCCACAGGTTTTATTAAGGATCCCTTTTACAGGAAAGGACGTATGATTCTTCCTATTATACGACCGATCACCTACCAATACAATTCCATACAGGGAGGCTATCTCTTTTTAGAAGTTTCCTGTAACCTTTTTACTGATCCTTTAAAGCACTATAACATTGCCGAAGACAGCTCCCTGTACCTGACCATTGGCGGACATCAATATATATACGAGAACGGTACCATACAGGAATATGATCATGGCTATGAAATTCTTCAGGATATGAATTCTTCTGCCGTGACAGATGATATTTCCATCTGCAAGGTGAAATGGGATGACGGAAGCAACAGTATTCTGGTAACGTCTCCTCTTAACATGAAGGACTGTTATATCAGCCAGAGCATTTCCCATTCCGAGCTTTTCAACCAGTTGGCTCTTTTCTTTTTGATACTCGCCGTTACACTGGTTGCCATCCTCGGCATCGGGATTGCTCTTATGATGATCCTGAACAGAATGATCAATGTTCCGGTACAGAAAATCCGTGATAAGATGGTAAAAATCTCCGGCGGTGATTTCAGCAGGGATTTGTCCATAGAATGGGATCATGAGCTTGGTGATATCGGAAAGGGTATCAATGATTTATCAGAAAATGTACTTCTTCTTATGGATAAAAAAATAGAGGATGAGAAGCTGAAGAGAGACCTGGAATATAAAATGCTGCAAAGCCAGATCAATCCTCACTTTTTGTACAACACCTTAAATTCCATTAAATGGATGGCTTCCATTCAGGGCGCCGAGGGAATCAGTGAGATGACCACAGCACTCTCCCGTCTTTTAAGAAGCATCTCAAAGGGAACCAGCCTTCTTGTCAGTATTCGGGAAGAGCTTGCACTGGTCACAGATTATTTCACGATCCAAAAATACCGCTACGGCGGAACAATAACCCTAAATATTCTTGTAGATGATGAGCTTTTGTATGACAGCCAAATTGTAAAATTTACCCTGCAGCCACTTGTGGAAAATGCCATATTTCATGGTATTGAACCCAAAGGCTGTGCAGGAGACATCACGATTCATATAAAGCATGAAAATAAAGTACAGACAACTGATATCTGTATCGACATAACAGATAACGGCATCGGTATGTCTAAAGAAAAAGCTGCTCAGGTACTGTTAAACAGTGAAGATACCGGCAGAGATTTCTTTAAGGAAATCGGTGTCAGCAATGTACATAAAAGACTCCAATATGAATTTGGGGAAAGCTATGGCATTACCATAGACAGTGTAGAAGGGAAATATACCACCATGTCCATTCATATCCCGGACAGGAAGGAATCTTTGGGAGGGGAAAATGTATAAGCTGTTGATTGTAGATGATGAGCCTTTGGTTCAAGTTGGAATTAAATCCATGCTGAACTGGTCCGAGCTTAATATTGAAGTATGCGGTACTGCCATGAACGGTCAAGCTGCACTGAAAATCATTGAGACGCAGTCTCCTGATATCGTTATAACCGATATTAAAATGCCCGTTATGGATGGTTTGGAGCTTGCAAAAATCTGCCGGGAACGCTACGGAAATAAATGGCCTGTTTTTATCATGCTTACCAGCTATGAAGATTTTCAAATGGCAAAAAAAGCTCTCTATTACCAGGCTTCTGATTATCTGATCAAGCTCGAATTATCTGCAGAAGGTCTTCGGGATTCCGTCCTTCATGCTATTGAACTGATTGCACAAAACGAAAGCAGAGAAAGACTTTCTACTACAGAGGTACATCCTTTTTATGATAAATTTTTTATTCGACTGTTAAACAACCTGTTTGAATCGGAAGAACAATTTATCCTACAGAGTAAAGACCTGAATCTGGATTTTCATTATGCCGGTTATGTCTGCTGTTACGGAGAAATGCTTTCTCCTTCTGCGGACTTACTTCCAATGGAAAAACAGCTGTCCCTATTTTCTCCATCACTTCAAATGATCAAGGAGCTATTGGCTAAATACATACCCTGCTATGCACTTTCTCTGGATATACGGCATTTTGCCCTGATTTTTTGTTACGAGACAGTCACTTCGGAGATTACGGTTTCTTATGGTGTAAAACTGAAAGAAATTTTGAGCAAAGTAAATTCAACTCTCCATAACTACTATAATGTTACTTTTCTTGCAGGAATTGGAAATCTGGTAAAAATACCTTTGTCAATCAGTGAATCCTATCAATTTTCAAGACAAAGCTGCCGATTCGCTGATTCTTCAACTCCTGTTGCTTTTTTTGAAGACTGTCTGAAGAAAGATCTCTCGCATGAGTCCTTCAATATCAGCCTTTTCAAAACCGATCTCACAAGAGCTTTTGAAGAATATGACCCTGATATTCTAAAAAAAACAATAGAGGAAATCTGCAGTCTGTTTTCAGCACATCCGGGAAGCTATGTACAGGCTCTTGATGCTGCCTGTAATATCCTTTACCTTTCTATTTCCCTTCTGCAAAACGGTGAAACGATAGTTTCTGATATTTTCAGAGAAAACGTGGAGGGTTACCGGTCAATTTATAAACAGACTACCGTAGAACAGATCATCAGCTGGCTAACCTATTTCTCCAATCAGCTGTGTATCCTGTTTGAAAACCGCAGAAAGGATTACAAAAATCATATTGTAGATAGTGTTAAAAAATATATTAATGACCATATCAGTGAACGTTTGTCCCTAAACGAGGTTGCTGCCGTATTCGGCATTAGCCCAAATTACTTAAGCCAGCTCTTTGGGAAATATAATGAAACCGGCTTTAGTGAATATATAAATATCTGTAAAATCAATGAGAGTAAGAAACTTCTGAATGAAGAAAAATTCAAAATCTATGAAGTTGCGGAAATGCTTGGCTTTGAAAGTGCCTTCTACTTCAGCAAGGTATTTAAAAAAGTAGAAGGTATTTCTCCCACTGAATATCTGAATTCAAAATATCTTTAATGGAAAGGATAGCTCGTATGGAAATGTTGTTTTCCTTAACCGCCAAAAAATTTACCGGTTCTTTTCAGAAATTTGAACCATTTCCTGCCGCCGGCAACAGAACAGCCTATGAAATGCTGGCATCGGATTTAAAAGCAAAAATTATAAAAGAGGGTGAAACTTTTTTAAATTATTCCTATCCGTCTCTTCGCGCCACCGATTTTATGGCTTTTCAAAGAACCGGCAACCGTTCGGATTATGAAGCTCTCTATTTTGCAAAACGCCATGCCTTAAACTCACTGGTATTGGCAGAATGCATAGAAAATAAAGGGCGGTTTCTTGACGATATCATCAATGGAATCTTTTCTCTCTGTGAGGAAAGTGCGTGGCAGCTTCCTGCCCACAATTCCTACATACGGGATACCCCTCAGCTTATCCTGCCCGATACTGACAGACCTGTACTGGATCTATTTGCCTGCGAAACCGGCGCTTTACTTGCCTGTATTTATTATTTGCTCAGAGAATCTCTTGATGCCATCAGTCCTTTTATCAGCAAACGAATCTTAAGCGAACTGAATTCCCGTATCATTGCCCCATATCTCCTTAAACATTTTTGGTGGATGGGCAAGGAGGGGGAACCCATGTGCAACTGGACGGTATGGTGTACACAAAACGTTCTCCTTACTTCCTTTTTGGGCTCCTTTGATGAAAATACAAGAAAAGCTGTTTTTCAAAAGTCAGCAGACAGCTGTGATTATTTCCTAAAAGATTACGGTGATGACGGCTGCTGTAATGAAGGCGCGCAGTATTATCGCCATGCCGGATTATGCCTCTTTAACACAATGAATATCCTCAATGAAGTGTCTGGTGGTTGCTTTGAAGAATTATTTCACCGACAGAAGATCCGAAATATTGCTTCCTATATCCTAAATGTACATGTCAATGACAAATATTACTTTAACTTTGCTGACTGTTCTCCCATTGCCGGACGTGCCGGTGTCAGGGAATTTCTTTTCGGTCAGAAAACCGGCCAGCCTGACCTTATGTTATTTGCAGCAAAGGATTTTAAAGCCTCCGGCGGTGAACTGTATTCTGATGAATCCAACCGAATCAATCTTTTTTACCGTCTCCAGACGCTTTTTCACTACGAAGAAATCATGAACTATGACACTGATCTGCCGGTGTCTTATCCTGATCTGTATTATCCGAGTGTAGGTTTATTTCTTGCAAGGACAAGCTCTCTGTGCCTTGCCGTTAAGACCGGTTGTAATGCCGACAGTCACAATCATAATGATACGGGAAGCTTTACGCTCTATAAAAATGGGCAACCCCTGTTTATCGATATCGGTGTGGAAACCTACACCGCAAAAACATTCTCATCCAACCGATATGAGATCTGGACCATGCAGTCATGCTATCATAATCTTCCTACAATAAATGGTCTGGACCAGAAAGATGGATCAGACTACCGGGCAGACCAGGTTTATGCCCTTCCCGATGGAGATACTCCTTCTATTTCCATGAATATCAGCAAAGCCTATCCCGGTTTGTCTGCCCCATATTTTCGCAGAATTACACTCAATAAACAAAAAAACTGCGTCATTCTTGAGGATCAGACAGAAAATAAGCATGTCATTCTGAATTTCATTACCTATGAAAAGCCGGAAATCAATGATTCAGAAATCATATTAGGCACCCTGGGTACCGTATCCTTTCAAGGCGCAGTACTTACCTGTATTGATATTCTTCCCATAACTGACCCCAGATTGCAGAAAGCATGGGATCATGATCTTTACCGTATTCGTCTTACATTGACGAAAAAAAGCTTTTATATGGAAATAACTTGACCTGGTTCCTGCCTATGCCAGAAATTCCTCCAACAGATTTTCAAGCTCCATTTCTTTTTCTGTAACTAAATCTGCCGAGCCAAATGAGGATGCAGAAAAGGATGTCATGCTCCTTACTGTTTCTTCCTTTGGCTCTGTTAATAATTCCCTGGCATAAACCTCCCGTTTTTTGACACCTTCCTCCAGCGCATTTTCTTTTTCAATCTCCAGCCTGGGTGCAAAATGATTCTCTAAATAATCAACCAGGTTTGTCTGAAGAAGCCTCTTCTTCTCCTGTATATCCACAATTCCCGAAACAGAGAAATACAAATATAATCCAAGTATACTGATAAGATAATAGGGTATAATCTGAAATAAGGTACCACCGGATGCAAGCAACAGACAGATTGCAATTCCGATCATCAGAATGGAAAGCATCATAAGCTGTCCTGAAATGTGGCTGATTTTTGTAATTCGAATCCCTGCGATGCAGACTCTTTGCAGAAACTTGTCCACAAAAACAGCTGTATTTACCATTTTTCCGTTAAGCTTAAAAAAACCTGCATATTTCTGTGTGCATTGCTGCAATAATTTATTATCTGTTCCGGACATATTATCACTGGCTTTTATCATACTATGATATATCAGTCCCGAAATAATCTGGCATAGAATACTTAATAGCAAAAACAACAGAATAAGCCCGGTAAGAATCTTATGTTTTAATAATATCGTAAGCATATGTTCTCTCCTTTACCTTTCTTTACTATATTATAGTAGATGGTTTTTTTTCACTCAATAATATGACAGCAGTAAAGCATCGTCATTTTTCTTCAAAAAAATGGTTTCTACTGGAAAAATCGTCCCTTTTCTGCTATACTTATCCATTAAAGAAAACAGGTAAATTTTCTTTTAATGAGAAAGGGATGGATCTTATTATGAAATATCAGACAAAGGGAACCTGTTCCACCTCTATTGACATTGAGGTAGAAAACGGCAAGATTAAATTTGTAGAATTTTTTGGAGGCTGCAACGGGAACTTAAAAGGCATTGCCAGTCTCGTCACCGGCATGAATGTTGACGAAGCCATTTCAAAGCTGAAAGGCATCCGTTGTGGATTCAAGACCACTTCCTGCCCTGATCAACTGGCTCAGGCTCTTGAAAGAATAAAGCAGGAAGGATGCTAATAATTTACGGAGGCTCCATATATGAGCGACTTGAATTCAAATAAAAAAATTGTATTGACCGGAGGAGGGACTGCCGGTCATGTTACTCCCAATATTGCTTTAATTCCCCATCTTCAGGAGGCCGGTTTTGAAATATCCTACATTGGCTCCTATGATGGTATTGAAAAAAAGCTGATTGCAGATTTTGACATTCCTTATTATGGAATTGCCACCGGTAAATTCAGACGTTACCTTGATATTAAAAATCTTACCGATCCTTTCCGCGTAATAAAGGGGCTTGCCGAAGCAAGAAAGTATCTGAAGCAGATCCAACCTGATGTCGTATTCTCAAAAGGCGGCTTCGTGAGCGTTCCTGTAGTTCGGGCAGCGGCATCTTTAAAAATCCCCTGCATTATTCATGAATCGGATATGACTCCCGGTCTTGCGAATAAATTATGCATTCCGGTAGCCAAAAGAGTCTGCTGTAATTTCCCGGAAACCTACAATATGCTTCCCAGGGATAAGGCTGTTCTGACCGGTTCTCCTATTCGTGAAGAGCTTACAAAGGGCGACAAGATCGCGGCTTTTAATTTGTGTGGCTTTTCTGCAAACAAACCGGTTATTTTAGTGATCGGCGGAAGCCTGGGTGCCGCTTCTGTCAACAAGGCTGTGAGAGAAGCACTTCCCAAGCTTTTAAAAGATTTTCAGATTGTGCACATCTGCGGTAAAGACAAAATTGACAATGCGCTTCAAAACATGGACGGTTATGTTCAGTTTGAATATGTAAAATCAGAGTTGAAGGATCTTTTTGCTATGGCAGATATCGTGATTTCCCGTGCAGGCGCCAATTCCATCTGTGAGATCCTGGCACTGAGAAAACCCAATCTGCTCATTCCTCTTTCTGCAAGCAGTAGCCGCGGCGACCAGATCTTAAATGCAAAGTCTTTTGAGTCTCAAGGCTTTTCCATGGTAATTGACGATGATCTTCTGACTGCTGATCTTCTTACGGAAAGAGTTCTTGAACTTTATTTCACAAGGCAGACCTATATTGACGCCATGAGCAGAAGTAATCAGCTTGGCGCAATCAAAACGATTATGCGATTAATTAAAGAAGAGGCAGCTTCCTGATATCATTAAGGAAACTGCCATTTTATTTCCGTTTACGCACCAAGAATCCTTTTTTCCAATACATCCAGTGCTCTCTCATTTTCCTGTTGGCAATATGCAACCATCTCTTCTCTTCCCTTCTCCTCAAGAAAAGAAATATCAGCTCCAAGCTGTACATAGCAGACATAATGATCAATCACTTCTATTCTGGATGCAAATACCTTCGCCTCATTCTGTGGCTGCTGTTCATAAATATTTAAGAGGACTTCCCGATAATCATTCAAACATTTCTCCACTGTTTCAACTTCATTTTCCTTAGCCTCTATTAGAATCATTGTATCAATTCCGGCTTCTGTATGCTGGTATTCTGCCAGAAAACTTTCATACATATTTTCAGAAATGCCAACCCGCTCTGCAAGCTCCTCTGCAGAAAGCAGCGTATCCGGCCAATAATTTTCTCCTAATAGTTGGATAACGGTACTTCGAAGTACATCCATTGTTCCCGTTACCTTGTACTTTGCCCCTGTCTGCAGTGTGTTTACAGCATCCTCTTCCCCGTTTCCCTCATTCACATACGCCTGATCCTCCACAGACCTTTCCTGTGTATCGCTCTTTATACAGCCTGTCATCAGCAAAGTGGTGAAAAGAGCTATCCCCAAAAGAATTTCTTTTTTCATAATTTCCTCCTGCCTCCTAAAAATCCTGTACTTTAAACTTTCCAAGTATTTCATACTAAGTGTTTCCATGCATTAGACAAAATATGTGCCGGCATGTTAAAATGTCCGTAATAAACGTTTAGGATTATAGACATCGGAGATTTATTATGCTTTTTAATTCTTATATATTTATTTTTTTGTTCCTTCCCATCACTCTGATTGGATGGTACACTCTAAATCATATAAAAGCCTATGAACCTGCCAAATTTTTTCTGGCAGGAATGTCTTTGTGGTTTTATGGGTATTTTAATGTTTCCTATCTTACGGTGATCATCATCAGTATTCTGTGCAATTATATGCTCAGCTATCTGATGAAATTTTCCCATACAAAATTGATGGACCGAATTGGTCTAATAACAGGAATTTCCATTAATCTCGGTATCCTGTTTTATTTTAAGTACTATGATTTCTTTCTGGAAAACATTAATTTCTTGTTTCACACAGATTTTAACCTGAAGTATATCCTGCTGCCTTTAGGCATCAGCTTCTTTACCTTTCAGCAGCTTTCCTTTATTATTGACAGATGTAACAGAAAAGCACCGCATTACTCCTTTGCAAATTACCTTACTTTTGTCACTTTTTTTCCGCAGCTGATTGCAGGACCGATCGTCCTGTACAAAGAAATGATGCCTCAATTTGAAGATCTTTCCAACCGCAAGTTTAACGCAGATAACTTCGCTAAGGGAATTGTTCTCTTCACAATCGGGCTCGGAAAAAAGGTACTCCTCGCTGATGTACTGGCACTTCCCGCCAATTTCGGTTTTGAACAGACTGCTTTTTTGGATTCTCCTTCCACACTTTTTGTCATTCTCGCTTATACCTTTGAAATTTATTTTGATTTCAGCGGCTACAGCGATATGGCGATGGGACTGGGAAAAATGTTCAACATAGAACTCCCTGTCAACTTCAATTCACCCTACAAGGCTTGTTCCGTAAAAGAGCTGTGGCAGAGATGGCATATGACCTTATCCCGTTTCTTTATCCAATATGTCTATATTCCCTTAGGCGGCAGCAGAAGGGGAAAGCTTCGAACCATCTTTAATACCTTTATTGTCTTCTTTTTAAGCGGATTATGGCACGGAGCAAACTGGACCTACGTTGCCTGGGGTACCATGCAGGGGCTTCTGGTAATATGGGATAATCTTGGAATTGTAGGTGTGAGGGGAAGTGATGAAAAGGTTCCTGCTCGCTTTCAGATTCCAAGATGGCTTGGTTGGGTATTTACCTTTTCTTTCTTCAATCTATCCCTGTTTTTCTTCAGAAGCGACAGCATGACAAATGCATTTCAAATGTTTAAAAATTTGTTTTCCTTTAAGGAGACCGGATATTTACTAAAGGTTGCAGCAAAACTGGATATCCCGGAATTTTACCTGTTCAAGCAGGCGATTAATCTGTTTGCCCCTGATATCCTTCCCTATGCTTATCTTGTGCTGTTTTTCCTGCTGCTTTTAGTCAGCGCATTTATTCTTACCCGGAGAAATGCCGTCCAGATTGTATCAGAGCATCCACTGGATTCAAAGCTTTGTATCTTTATCACGGTTTTATTTGTCTGGTCAGTGATCTCCTTTTCACAGGTCAGCACTTTTATTTACTTTAATTTTTAAGAGGATTGCTATGTCAAAAAAGTTTTTAAAACAATTTTTCATATCAAGCGGAATTCTGTTATTCCTCTGTATTTTGGCAGTGGTATTGTTTGATCCCTTTTTCCAGTATCATAAGCCTCTGCACGGGCTGAAGGCTGTTCTGACAGATAAGGAATATCAATGCGTCGGCTCCCTCAAGACCTTTGATTATGACAGCGTCATTGCAGGCTCCTCCGTGGCAGAAAACTACTATAACGACTGGTTCAATCAGGGCTTTGACTGCAAGGTCATCAAGGCAATCCGTTCCTACGGAGCCACCGCAGATTTGTGTTATCTTTTGGATATTGCCTTTGAACATCAGGACCTTGGCAATGTATTTTACAATCTTGATCCGGCAGCGCTTGTTGCCGATCCGGAAACAACCTATGAACTGACGGGCTGTCCCATGTATCTGTATGATGACAATTATTTTAACGATATAGAATACTGGCTGAATAAGGGTGTTCTTCTGGAAAAGATTCCTTACCTCATCGCCAATTCTACCATCGGTGATTACGACGAAAATGATTCCTATAACTGGGCACAGTGGAAACAATTTAATTCCGATATGGTGCTTGGTCTTTACATCCGCAAGCCCTCTGTTTCCGAGATGAAACCTGAAAATTACTACAAGGATCTGCTGAACCGGAATTTAAAACTCCTCACAGACAGAATTGAGTCTCATCCCGAAACAACATTCTATATTTTTGTTCCCCCATACTCCATGATGTGGTGGGATAACATCTATCGGGAGGGAGATACGGACGCCTATTTGTACAATATGAAACGGGCCATGGAAGTATTGATCCCTTATGACAATGTGATCTTTTATTACTTTCAGAATGACCGGGAAATTATTCTGGATCTTGAAAACTACATGGATATTCTGCATTTTTCACCTGACATCAATCACTATATCTGTGACTGTCTGATCAGCGGGAAAAATCGGATTGATGAAAGCAATTATATGGAAAGCATTGAAGATATGCGCTCTCTGGCAGATGAAATTGTTACAGAACTGGTAATTCCTTACGAGGATAGAATAAAAGTAGACATATACGATGAATAAAGAAAGGACATTATCTATGAAAAAACTAATTTCCTGGAACGTAAACGGACTTCGCGCCTGCAAGGATAAAGGCTTCATGGACTTCTTTAAGGAGGCAGATGCTGATATTTTCTGTCTGCAGGAAACCAAGCTGCAGGAAGGGCAGCTTACCTTAGAGCTTCCCGGCTATCATCAATATTGGAACTATGCTGAAAAAAAGGGCTACTCCGGCACTGCTATATTTACAAAGGAAGAACCTCTGTCTGTTTCCTACGGCATCGGCATTGATAAGCATGACCGGGAAGGGCGTGTCATTACTCTTGAATTTGAACCCTATTATGTAATCACCGTCTATACCCCAAACTCCCAGGATGAATTAAGGAGACTGGACTACCGCATGACTTGGGAGAATGATTTTCTTGCTTATCTCAAAAAGCTGGAGGAAAAGAAACCGGTAATATTCTGTGGCGACTTAAATGTGGCACACAAGGAAATTGACTTAAAGAATCCGAAGACCAACCGGAAAAATGCCGGTTTTACAGATGAAGAAAGAGAAAAATTTACCAGACTTACCAAGGCCGGTTTTACAGATACCTTCCGCTACTTCTATCCTGACCTTGAAGGAGCTTACTCCTGGTGGTCCTACCGCTTTCACGCAAGAGAAAAAAATGCAGGGTGGCGGATTGACTACTTCATGGTTTCCGAAAAGCTAAACGATTTTCTGGAGGATGCCTTGATCTATAAGGATGTCTTCGGATCGGATCATTGTCCGGTAGGATTACTGCTCAAAACTACCGATTCATTCTGATCACAAACTAAAAACCCACGGATATTGATATGATTCCTTATACAGGCTTTCATTCCAATATCCGTGGGCTTTCATCTGCTTATCAAAAATTACTTTGTCTTCTCTTTAAAAGAATAGATCAGGCAAAATGCAAGTGATATAA
>SAMEA3663296__coassemble_208_pt1 | contig 30405 bp, 27 predicted proteins | sample SAMEA3663296__metabat2_high_PE_002 | metagenome-assembled genome bin SAMEA3663296 (sample SAMEA3663296) | pig gut metagenome | biome: pig gut; feature: pig-associated habitat; material: faeces | place: China | collected 2013 | reverse complement strand
AACCGACGCTGCAGCCATCAATCAGGAGATCGCATCCATCTACGGCGAAACCGCAAAGAAGTGCCTGGAGAGCATCCAAAATAAGGAGACTCCCTATTGCCCCCATCGGCTGTATTGCAGGATCAGAATATCTGAGCCGGGACTTAACTCTGGAACTGCGGGAGGATTCCGACTATGTGGAAACTGCGCAGCTGGGGGACTATCTGACGGTGAAGCGGCGAGGCAATACTGTTACCCTCCGAGTGCAGCAGACGCCGCAACTTGAGGCCCTGCTGGGCGTGAACAACTACGACTTCGCTGACGTAGACACCAGTCTGTTTGACAAAGAACTGGAAGTGAACGGGCTGTACGGCAGTTATACCAAAATTGTCTGCGGCGAGATCGGGGAATCTGACGAGCCTTTCGTATTCCTGCTGACCGTCACGGAACTGGGCGGTATGACTTTCCTTGGGGAGCAAACGGGGGCTACGACGACTCTTACACAGAGTTTTGGATAAAAAAATGAAAAGTATTAGGAGGATACCATGAAAAGATGGATTACACTTTACTTATCGCTCCTGCTGCTGGCCGTGCTGACGGCCTGCGGTCAGACAGAGAATACGGAGCAGACGCCCGCAACCGATCCCCCGGCTTCGGAGGAGGTAACGGAAGTCAATACGAAGGAAAATACGAAGGACAATACAGATATGGACACAAACCCGGATGCATGGCCTGGCGCTACCTTTGTGGACTGTGATCTCCAGCCCGTCAGTGTTTCTGCCTCCACCGATACGGCTTATGACGAGCTGATTGAGCGGTTTCGTGCCCTGGCGGTGAACCCGTACGGATTCCCCAATGCTGATGGAGTCGGTGAACAGAACTTCCTCATAACCGCCCAGGAAATGGGGGAGGGTTGGGGATACGAACCTTCGGATATGATCGGGTATGCAATCCAGGACCTCAACGGCGATGGTGTGCCGGAACTGGTGATAGGCCCCACGCGGGAGTATGGCGCATACCTAATCACGCTCTTTACCCTGGTGGACGGAAAGCCACAACTGATCTTTGGGGAAGTGGGCGACGGCAGCTATGCCTATTTGCAGGACGGCAGATTCTTCTATTCCGGATATCACAGCGCGTCGGAAATCGGTCAGGGGTTCTATCACCTCACGGATGACGGTACAGCTCTTATTTGCGATGAATTCTACTTCGTTCAGATTTTGGATGGAGATGAATCGGATGTCACTGTTTATTACAATACAACCGGAAGCTGGGACATTGAGGATTCTCAGGAAGCAGACATGTCTCTGGAGGGGTTCTGGGCGTGGGAGCCGGAGTATGAGTATTTGTCCATGATCCCGTTTTCCGCGACAGACTAGGGAGTGAGATAATATGAAACGATATATTGCTTTTTTCTTGAGCATTTTGTTGGTGGCAAACATAACGGCTTGTGGCATGGCCAGTGAGCCCGATATAGAGACGGAACCACCCGTCGAAGACACATCGAGTCCCCAGCCCATGCAGGAGCAGAACGTGGATCAGCAGGACATACAGGAGCCGGAGCAGGACACACAGGGTCCAGAAAAGACCACCGACCCTGACCTTATCTACAGCAAGCTGGTGGAGCGCTTCCGTGCACTGGTGGTCGACCCCTTTGGCCAGGACAGCGATGAGCCCGGCGAAATAGGCGTTTTGGAGGCTGCCCGGGACGCGGGGGACAGAGCCGAATATGAGATGGGCTACCTTGTGGAAGATCTGAGCGGCGACGGAATCCCTGAACTGGCGGTGGGTCAGCTTGGCGGACCGATCAACGCCCTCTATACCCTGGTGGACGGACAGCCAGAGCTGGTCTTTGAGGGCTGGTACCGCAGCAGCTATGTCTATATGGGTGACGGTCACTTCTACTACTATGGCTCCAGCAGCGCAGCTAAGACCGGCCAGGGAGTATTTTACCTTACCAAAGACGGAACCGCGCTGGAATGTGAAAGCTTCCTCTTTACCGGCCTCGACAGCGGCGGCGATATCCGCGTCTATTACAACGAAACCGGAAGCTGGGACCTGGCGGAGTCGGAGGAATCAGACATGACCGCCGAGGATTTCTGGGCGCTTGATCCCGCCGGGGAGGCACTGCCACTTACACCCTTCTCAGGGACGGGCAGCTTTAGTGCCGTCGAATCCGAGTCTCCGGTGTCAGTCCAGTACCTGACAGAGGTCGGGGACGAGGACTATAACTGGGTTACCCTATACGACGGCCCGGATGCCTGCTGCATTCTCATCACCTCTGACAGCTGGGCGTCAGATCTGAACATCTGGAACCTGTTCGTGGAGGACGTGGCGGACGATGGGACCATGACCTGTTCGGCCACCCTTGCGGGGGATGACTGCCATTGGGATACGGTGACTTCGGACACACAAATCGCGGTACAACTCATATTCCCCGGCGACCTGCCCGCCTATGGCATCTCTTACGAGGATCAGCACGGCACCCTGCGCCGCTTCGCCATTGAGGTCAGCGGTGACGACGGCTCCCTCTTGCTGCGGGAGGCGGATCCGAACGAGAGCGGGTTCGTTCTTGGGGGGGAATAAATAATGTAAAATGAGTATATGAGTGGTGGCATTTTCTGGATACCTTTGGTACAATAGATTCTGAACGAATTTCAAATTGGCTATGAGAAGGAGAACAGCCATGTATTTCAGCAATATTTTGGATTTGATCGGAAATACCCCACTTTTAAGCCTTGAAGCAACTACAGGAATTGAACTTTATGCGAAGGCAGAATTTTTGAATCCGGGTGGAAGTATCAAGGACAGGATTGCACTTAATATGTTGGAGGAGGCTGAAAAGAGCGGAAAACTTCGGCCGGGAATGACGATTATCGAGCCTACATCCGGGAACACGGGGATAGGTCTGGCACTTTGCGGAGTGCGCAAGGGCTACAGGGTAATCATTGTGATGCCGGAGAATATGAGCGAAGAGCGTAAGAAAATTATTCATGCCCTCGGAGCAGAACTGGTACTGACTCCGCCGGAATTAAGCATCGGTGGCTCTGTGGAAAAGGCAGAGGAGATCGCAGCATCCTCGGATGAGTATTTTGTACCACAGCAGTTTGAAAATCCCGCAAACCCGGATGCTCACTATAAGACAACGGCGAGGGAAATCGTGGAGCAATTGGGAAAGAAAATCGATATTTTTGTATCCGGCATCGGCAGCGGCGGCACGCTGCAGGGAATTGCAAGCTATCTGCTTGAGCAGAATCCGGATTGTAAGATTGTGGCGGTGGAGCCGAAGAATGTGTCCGCCCTTCTCGGACACGAGCCGGGCCTTCATCAGATTCAGGGAATTGGTGATGGATTTATTCCGGCGGTGTTAGACACGAAGATAATTACGGATATTGTGGAGGTGGCAGATAGTGACGCCATTCAGACCGCAAGAGAGCTGGCAAGAGTGCAGGGGCTTCTGGTAGGTACTTCCTCAGGCGCAAATGTGTGGGCAGCAAAACAGATGGCGGAAAAATACGGAAGAGATAAGGTCATTGTTACGATTCTGGCAGACCGTGCGGAACGGTATTTCAGTACATCGTTACTATAGAAATCAGTTTTTATGAGGGACTTATGGAAAAGACAAAAGAAAAGCGAATTAGAAGACTAAAGAGAAAACGAATATGGCCTTCCGTCATTGGATTGTTTGTAATTGTCGGGTTTATTCTGGTTGCAATCGTGGGAGAGTTCACGACACTATTCATTAATATTTAAGCCGGGAATTAATGTATGGATATCGTTTATCGATGAAAGTGGCGGAAAGCTATGAGGCGATTGGAGAAGACAACTCCCGGACTCCGGAACAGATGGTGGAACTGTATCATGATATGATGGACGAATTGGAGGCAGTTTGTGTATATGGAGCACAGGGGGAGATATTGTGGTCCAGCAGCGATATGATTCCGAAGAAAGAGGAGGCCGTAACTGCGGTCCTTTCTCCTATGGGCAAAGAGGTAGCGGTTGACATGGTACTGTCGGAGAGTGTGAGCCTTTTTACCATCAATTCAAACGGGGATATGGAAATTAACGAAAAACTGCTGGCGATGACTGATTTTTCCAATATCTATCGTGATGGAAATCAGCTGCTTGCTGACGAGGATATCTGGTATCTGATTCCGATGAATGAGCATACAGTCTGTGTTTTATGCAAGCTCAGAATTTACGGGCATGATCTGCAGATGGCGGTTCTTGGAATGTCTTTCCTTGTCCTTGTGGTGGTGTTGTTCTCACTCTATTATCTTTGGACACTTGTGAGCATGGTGATCAGCCAGAAGAGAACAACAAAAATTATTTATACCGATATGATCACCGGGGGAGAAAACTGGCTGGCCTTTATCCGGAAAAGCACTAAGAGAATCCGGAAAGTTAAAAGAGGACGTGCGAATAAGAAACTTGCAGTCATTCACCTGCGGATGAAAAAATACAGAAGCTTTTGTACTTGCTTTGGTTTTATTAAGGGTGAGGAGCTGATCGAACGAATTTATCTTTTGCTGAAAAAGCAAATGAGGAGAGGGGAAGTGCTTGCTCATCATGAGAAGGCGGATTTTGGCATGCTGCTTTCCTGTTCCGGTGACGAGGAACTGATCTTAAGATTGACAACAATGCTCCAGAAGATTGATTCAAGCTTTCCTGAGATTAAGCTTAAATTTGCAATTGGTGTTTGTTACGTGGAACATTTCCATGATGATGTGGAAGACCTATATAATAATGCTGTGCTTGCCAGAGAATTGTGCGGAGAAGATAAGGAACCTCAGATTGGATTTTTTAATATTGAGATGAGTAAGCAGCGTTTGTGGGAGCAGAAGGTTGAGGCGGATATGGAACGCGCACTGGAAAATCGGGAGTTTCAGGTATATCTGCAGCCTAAATTCAGTACCGGCGAGGAAACGCTTGGAGGTGCAGAGGCGCTGGTGCGCTGGATACATCCTACCGAAGGGTTTGTTCCACCGAACAAATTTATTCCTATTTTTGAGCGGAATGGATTTATTCTGAAGCTGGATGACTATATGTTGCATGAGGTGGCAAGGCAGCAGGCAGAGTGGATCGAGCAGGGATGGAAGGTAGTTCCCATTTCTGTCAATGTTTCCCATGCTCATTTCACAAGAGAGGATTTGGCGGAGCATATCTGTGAGATCGTGGATCAGTACCATGTACCGCATAATGTGATTGAACTTGAATTGACTGAGAGCGCATTTTTCGATGACAAGCAGGTATTGCTTACTACCGTAAGGAAGCTTCGCAATGCCGGATTCTCGGTATCCATGGATGATTTCGGAGCCGGGTATTCCTCCTTGAATTCTTTAAAGGAGTTATCCATTGATGTGCTGAAAATTGACGCGGACTTTTTCCGGGGGGCAGATTCTCTTGATAGAGGAATGCTGATCGTTTCCGAAGTGATTGATCTTGCAAAGAAGCTGAATATGAAGATTGTTGCAGAGGGTATCGAAAGCAGGGAACAGGTTGATTTCCTGACCGATCAGGAATGTGATATGATTCAGGGATACTATTTTGCCAAACCAATGCCAATCGAGGAATTTGAAAAGAACTACAAAAAAATATAGGATGCTTGAGGCTTTTCGCATTGTAATTAAAGACAGATTAAGAGCCAGGGACATAGAGGTCTTTGGCTCTTTTGCGTCTAAAGCTTTTACTTGTTTCAAATCTATAACTTTCCTTAGCTTTCGCTTACCTTGCCTTGAGCTTAGCTTTCGCTTGTTTTGCTCTTGACAAGATACATAAATGGTTTATAAGTAAAATATATGTTACCTAACAGAAGATATATAATTAATATAAACAGGTGATTGCCCGAGAGCGGAGCGGGGCGTAGGAGAAGAGAAGTGCTGAAAAAGCCACGCGCCCGAAAACGTGGCGGGGCGCAGCATAGGGGATAGTTATGAGCAATTTGATTGGATTCAGAGATTTACCAAATGAAATATTGAATCAGATTAATAAAGTAGTAAACATATGGAAAAAGCATTTAGGAGATGAACTGATTGGGGTATATCTTCACGGTTCAATCGCCCTTGATGCTTTCAATCCGGATTCCGGAGATATTGATATACTAGTGGTGGTAAAGGATTCCATTGATATTCAGGTGAAACTTGAAATCGCACGTGATATCATAGAAATTGATAAAAAACCTTGTCCGCTTGAGATGTCGGCAGTGAAGTTGTCGGATGCGAGGAATTGGAAGACACCGGGAAACTGTGTATTTCATTACAGTGATTTCTGGACAGAGAAATATGTGGAAAGATTTAGCAATCCTGATGCAGACGTGTATGTTGTGGATCATGAATTTCCCGATGCAGATGTAACCAGTTATATCAAATTACTGAAGCAATGCGGTATTGTATTATATGGAAGAGAAATACAGAAAGTGTTTGCAGATATATCTGATGAAGATTTCTGGGTAGCGATCAGCGCAGACATTGACGATTATGATTTTCATGATTATGATGCCAGATACTTTTCCAGTAATGTTTTGATCTTGGGAAGGATTCTTTCTTTCAAAAAAGAAAGAAGAATACTGTCAAAATATGATGGTGGTATATGGATGATAGATCATGTTCCGGAGGATTTGAAATATCTTCCGAAGCTTGCAATGAAAATCTGGTTTGAAGGTGAGGAGCATTTGCTACCGGAGGAAGACTTAAGCAGGTTACGCGACTATCTTGTGAATGAGATAAAGGAGGTGCAGAAGGATAATCCCAAAGATTAATTCGATTCATTTTGGTGGTAAATGGATCTGTGTGGGGCTCCTCACAGCAGTAGTAATTCCCGGAATTGTGTGGTTGCTGTTCCGGTATTTTATGTGGTGGATGGTTGTAATTGGCATGCTGATTCTCGCAGCATTTTTCATTGTGTTTATGATTGAAATGCGTCAGGACAACAGCAAAATTCCTTATTATGAGCGCACATTGAGGGATAAGATCCCTTTTGACCCGGAAAAGCAGTATGCGGTAATCAGAAGCTCAATCTGTACCGGTGAAAAGATCGCAGGATTCAAAAATTATGGTGATGCACATTTTGTGGAAGTGATGCTGATCAACAATTTAGAAGATGAAAAAAGATTTATGAAGATTTATGATTTAAAAGAGGTAAAGAGGGAGTATTGATGATTAAGACAGACAGGCTGTTTTTAAGGGAAATGAATGAGAACGACTTTGACGCACTTTACGCAGTCCTTGCAGATTCTGATATTATGCAGCATTATCCCTATACATTTGATGAAGCAAGAGTAAAAGGCTGGATTAGCAGAAATATTGAGAGATATCAGATTTTTGGATTTGGTTTGTGGGCAGTATGCTTGAAGGAGAACGGTGAAATGATTGGTGACTGCGGACTCACCATGCAGTCGATCAATGGAGTCATAAAGCCGGAGATCGGATATCATATCCGCAGGGATCATCAGCGCAAAGGATATGCAAAGGAAGCAGCTATTGCAGTCAGAGACTGGACGTTTCAAAATACACCCTTCAATGTAATTTATTCTTATATGAAATATACAAATACTCCATCTGCATCAGCTGCCGTCTCATGGGGATGCCATCAGGTGGATGAATTTAAGGATGAGGTGAATGAAATCACCAAGGTGTTTGCAATCACAAGAATGGAGTGGCAAAAGCTTACTGCCTGTCATGTGGATCCGGACACGGACAAAAGTGCAGAAGTACTACTTTCTAATATCGAAAAACTGCATACAACACCGCTGGGAGCAGAGAGAATCAAGCAGAATCTTAAGACGGAAGCAGATGATGTTGTGGCTTTCTGTAAGCAGAAGATTTTATCAGGTCATTGCAAGATCTATAGGCAGGGAAAGAATTGGTATTGTGAGACGGAGGATTTGAAAATTACAGTGAACGCAAAAAGTTATACCATTATAACCGCACATAGGAGAAAGGACTGAAGGGAAAAGCATGGAATCCTATAGGGTATTCAGCTAATATGCAAATAAGGAGATAAAGAGTTACATGAAAAGAGTAATCTGTACAATCTTAATTATTATTTCTACTATAGGAATCATCAGTGCAATACAGGAATATTGCGGTGGTTACGAAGAGGTTCCGGCAACCGTGACAAAGACATTTGTATCAAAGAAGCGCTATGCACTCGATACCCAGAAGTATAATCTGGAATGGGTTGATAAAGACGGCGAAATTGTACAACATGGGAGTATACGTAACAAATCCGGATATTCGGAGGGCGACGTGATCATGATTAAGGTTGATGCAAAGAAGCACCACACCCTGTATAGCGACTATATCCCGATGATTTGCACGTTTTCTGTTTTTCTTGCGATCAGTGGCACGATCCTTTGTGTTAGCTTCAAGAAAAAGCAAACGCCAAAGAATGCCGGGAGCTGAAATTGACACAAGACAGAAAAAATGGTTTTATAGAAGCATAGCAGTAGACTGAAATGGAAATGACAAACGGAGGGGCAGATGAAGAAAAGAAAAGCCGCTATTTTTTTGATTGGAATGGTAATGACACTCTCTTTAGCGGGATGTTCAAAGAAAACAAGCGCCGGACCGGAGAAAGAACTTCAGACAACGCAGGAACAGACTGAAAAGGACGAAGAAACCGGACAGGACAGTCATTCGGAAAATGCCGATGAAGCAGTGAGCGAAGAAAGCGAGATTCGGTTTACGGTTGTTCAGAACCATATAGAGACGGAGGACTATTATGTTCCGGAGGAAGGGGACAGCTTCCCCTATGCCTTTGTAGAGTATTCCTCCTTTGAACTGCCGGATGACTTAAAGAAAAATTATCCGACGTTGGCGCAGAGCCTTGAGGAGTATAGCACAGACACGTATGAATATGCAGTCAGTACCCTGGCGCGCGCGGCGGAGTCTGCACGGGAAGAAGACATGTCCTATTTCGCGACATCCTATCAGGAGAGCTGGGACCTTGAGGTACTCCGGGCAGATGAACGAGCAGTAGGCTGGCTGGTGGTTTACTACTATTATTATGGTGGACCACATCCGTATACTTATTTCGGAACCGATATGATTGACACCAAGACAGGTAAGACGCTTACGCTTTCTGATGTGGTGAAGGATGTGGATGGCCTTTCACAGATCATTTTGGAAAATCTGATTGCCATAGATGATACTTATGTGTTTTCGGAGGAAGAAAATGCACAGATGCTGCCTCTGATAGAAGATATGATCGATGGCGGTTATCTGCCATGGATTCTTAACGATACCGGTTTCCATGTTTACTTTGATGCATATGCGCTGCAGTATTATGCATTTGGACCGATATTTGCCGATCTGTCCTATGAGGAGTATCCCGATCTTTTCAATGAGGACTATTTACCCGTAAAGGAGGATATTCCGGTTGAGGAACGTATTTCCTATAAGGAAGCAGAACCGGCAGGCTGGTCTTCCCAGGAACTTGAGCCGTATTTGGGCGAATGGGAGACTCAGGGGGCAGGAGATCAAGCCGGATACTTTGTGATTGAGTGTCCTGACTGGGAGGTCCCGTATATAGCTGATGGAATTTTTGATACACTGACAGCTTCACCGGTTAAGCTTTCGGAGGTCTCAAAGGATTCATCAATCTGTCTTTTTGAAGAGGACTGGTCTGCAGAAACCGGGATTCCGCTGCCGGGTGATCTTTATGGAGAAGGATATTCCGATGATGCCTACTACTATTATGCGGATAATTCTGCGGATGAAGGGCGGCTTGCAGTGGAAATCTCTGAGATGGGAACCTACGATTTTGTGGGCACGTATGATTTCTCGAACTATTTATACACCCCCACTCCGGGGAATGCCTATACGACACTGTATATTCCCTATGCAGCAATCTATGACGGTGTACTTTACACCGAGATTGCGCACCTGACCTATTCGGAAGATCAGCCATGTACCGGTTTTGTCGTGGCAGTGGAGGTGGAGACCGGAAAGCTTTTGTGGAGAAGTGAGATGCTGCTTGCCAACGGCAGAAACTTCCTGGTCGGTGAAGATACCATCATCTGTGGCTACGGATTTACTGACGAAGATGATTATCTGTACATTTTGAGCCGCCATAGCGGAGCAGTACTGGAAAAGCGGAAACTGAAGACCGGACCGGATTATTTCATTCCGGTGGACGATTCCCTCTACGTGTTGACTTATGATACAGTTTACCAATATCTGGTAAGCGAGAATTAGGCAGGAGGTATTTTCAAATGGAAACATGGTATTATGAAGTAGTCAGCATTGACGGCGACTACGCAAACTTAAAGAGGACTGATATAGAATCAGATGATATTAAGCTTGTGGCAAGAGCGCTGCTTCCGGCAGAAATAATGGAGGGTACCAGGCTTAAGTATGAACTGATGCAATATGAAATCATATAAGGGTTTGTTTACAAAAGGGGAACAGAAGGAGGGGAAAGTGAATCATAATATGAAGCTGTTGATCATGATAATTTTATGTGGCGTATTTGCGGGAGGGCTTACCATGGGTCTTACCGGGTGCGGGAAGCTGTTTCGCAGACCGTCGGATCCCATACCGGATTCGGATCATGGCGGGCAAAAGGATGCGGAGGAAGCTTTGTATGGTGATCCGCTGGATTTTGAGGAGATTGAAATACATACAAATGATATGTCTGCGCAGGAGAAGGTCTATCGACTGACGAAGACGGAAACAGGCATCCGGTTAAGCTATTATTATCTCACCTCCTCCTGGAATGAGGATGAAAATGCTTCTATGGATCACATAAAACCGATCCGAGAGCTGGAGGGCGACAGGGAAATGCTGGAAAAGCTTCAGAAGCTTGCAGGAGGATGCGGTATAGAGGACTGGGATGGCTTTTCAGGATATAATTCCGATGTGCTGGACGGAACAAGCTTTTCCTTCCGTGCGAAGCTCACGGACGGAAGAGTGATTCATGCCAGTGGAACGAACAGCTTCCCGACGCATTTCCGGGCTTTTTGTGATGAGATTGGAGAACTAATGACTTCTTCGCCTGTCAACAGTACACAATTTCATGGTCAGGGCTTTACCATGACCGTTCCGGAAAGCTGGGTGAATAGAGTGACCCTATTTTATGGGGATGGCTATTACGCTTTTACGCTGCCTGGTGAATCCGGAACCGCATATATATTACGCGTGGATCTTGGCGAACAGGGCTATACAGACAGCGGGGAGGGGGAAGACATACGTGTCTGCCGATTGATTTCTGAAGAGGAAAAGCTGTTTCTTACCTTCCATCTTTATAGGAATCTTGGGATGCCACGTGAGCAGTTGACCGAGGAGCAGCTTGCGATTTATGATTCGCTTGCGGAGGAACTCCCCGGAATCATGGAATCTGTGGAGAGCGCAGACGGCTATCGGAAGGAAGCGGAGGACGGAAGCATTTTTTATGAGAGTGATGCACATACGCTTCTGGATGATACCCGTTCCCTTTGTCTTAGCCTTTACCTGGCTGGAGAATATGCGGGCGGAGTTAGCGCAACAGAAATAGATGGAAAAGAGTACATACCGTTTTCCCCTGCCAGGGAATATCCTGCCGTAGGATCAGTGGAGGAGCTTAGGACCAGAATGCTTGCTGTATTCACTCCGGAGTGGACAGAGCGTCAGCTTGATGCCTTACAAAAGGAACAAGGGATCCTCGTAAAGGATGATATCCTTTATGTCAGGTACAATACCATTCAGGATACCGGAAAGTATGGTGGATATTGTCTTTCCGACGTTAAGCAGATGGATGCGGAGCATGCCAGGATCACGGTAACGGTAAGGAAAGCGACACCCGAGGACGAACTCTACCGCTATAGCGGAAGTGAGGATTTTCAGTTTCAGGTGGAACGAAACAGCGAGGGGAAATGGGTATTTGCCGATTTTGTTTACTGGGACAAATAGAGTAGGAGAATGAACATGCAGACAAGAGAGGAAGCTTTGGCATACGGTCTATCTTTTCCGAATACCTATCAGGAAGCACCCTTTCACGATCCCAATTGGCAGCTTGTCAGGGTGAAGGGGAGTAAAAAAGCTTTTTTATGGACCTATGAACGGGAAGGCTATATCAATCTGAATGTGAAGGTTGATCCGGAATGGAGGGATTTCTGGAGAAATTCCTTTGAGGCCGTGATTCCCGGATATCATCAGAGTAAGGAACACTGGAATACAATCATTCTGGATGGTTCCATACCGGATAAGGATATTAAACGGATGATTGCCGAAAGCTACGATCTGGTAACCGACAGCCCTACCAGGAGAATCTACGAGGCCGTCAGAAAAATTCCTAAGGGACATGTGGCAACCTATGGAAGGATCGCGGAGCTTGCAGGTGATAAGAGAATGGCAAGAGCAGTGGGAAATGCACTCCATAAGAACCCCGATCCGGAGCACATTCCCTGCTTCCGGGTGGTGAATGCAAAGGGTGAGCTTTCAGGAGAATTTGCATTCGGAGGAGCCGGTGCTCAGGAGAAGCTGCTAAAGGAAGATGGAATCGAGGTCAAAGACGGCAGGGTTGATCTGAAAAAATACGGAATATAGGCGGGGAGATGGATAATTCAAGAATTTATATTGCAATCGATCTAAAGTCATTTTATGCCTCAGTGGAATGTGTGGAGAGGGGCTTTGACCCTCTTACCACGAATCTTGTTGTTGCAGATGAGTCAAGAACGGAGAAAACGATCTGTCTGGCAGTTTCCCCTTCCCTAAGAAAATATGGGATCCCGGGCAGAGCCAGATTGTTTGAGGTGATTCAAAAATGCAGGGAAATCAAGGCGAGGACGGGAAAGGAAATCAATTACATCATTGCGCCGCCGAGAATGCAGCTTTATATGGATTACAGCAGCAGAATTTACCAGATTTATTTAAAATATATCAGTGCCAGGGATATTCATGTTTATTCAATAGATGAAGTATTCATGGATGTGACCGATTATATGCAGCTGTATCGTGATGAGCAGGGAAAGCCACTGACTGCTCACGCCCTTACCGGAAGGATGATCCGGGATGTGTTGTCGCAGACCGGGATTACGGCAACGGCAGGCATCGGCACCAATTTGTATCTGGCGAAGATAGCGATGGATATTGTGGCTAAGCGCGTGGAACCGGATGAGGATGGAGTCCGCATTGCACAGCTTGATGAAATGTCCTACAGGAGGATCCTGTGGAGCCACAAGCCTCTCACAGACTTTTGGCGGATCGGAAGAGGAATCAGCAAAAAGCTGGAGGCTGCAGGTATGTACACCATGGGAGATATTGCCAGAATGTCTGTCAGTGACTTTGGCTGTGGGACAGGGGAAGATTACCTGTATAAGCTCTTCGGCATTGATGCAGAGCTTTTGATCGACCACGCATGGGGCTATGAACCGTGTCTCATGGAGGATATCAAAAACTATAAGCCGGACTCTAATTCCCTCTCATCCGGCCAGGTACTGAGCTGTGCGTATCCTTATGAGAAGGGAAGGACGATCATTAAGGAAATGATGGAGCTGCAGGCTTTGGAACTGCTGGAGAAAGGACTTGTTACCAATCTGGTCACGGTGGATATTCATTATGACAAAAGCTTTGGTGTTGATCACTATCAAGGCCCTATGGAGCTTGACGGATACGGAAGGACGGTTCCCAAGCCGGTCCATGGCTCCTGTAAGCTGAAGGAGTATACTTCGTCTGCGGAAGTATTGAAGGAAGCGGCTCTTAGCATCTATGACAGAATCATGGATAGAAGGCTTGGAATGAAAAAGATTTCTGTGGGTGTTTGCGATTTACAGGATGAAAAGAAAACAGCTACAGAGCATTATGAACAGATGGATCTGTTTACGGACTATGACAGGGTGGTAGAGGAGAAGAAAAGGCAGGAACGGGAACGGAAAATGCAGCAGGCAATGCTCAAGATTCAGGGGAAATACGGAAAGAATGCAATCCTGAAGGGAACTAACCTTGAAGAAGGAGCCACCACGATAGAGCGGAATCAGCAGATCGGCGGACACAGAGCGTAAGGTGCAGAGCATCGCATAGAGATTTAAGAGGAGTAAAATGTACGAGGATATCATCAATCAAGACAGACCGAGATCAAAGCGTCCGCCTATGGACAGAGCAGCCAGAGCGAAAATATTTATGCCCTTTGCGGCGTTGAAGGGATATGAGGATGCTCTTGAGGAAAAACAAAAGTACCGGGTTGAGAAGATAGAGCTTTCGGAGGAAAGCAAGGAGGAACTGAATCGTAAAATCGGGGAACTATTGCTGATGCTTGGAAACGGAGAAAGGCCTGTTATAGAGATCACACAGTTTATTCAGGATAAAAAGGCGTCCTATGAGGAAGAGAGAACACTGGGTGAGTATGTGAATAAAAGAGGGGCATTAAGGAAGATCGATGTTTATTCCGGAGTCATAAGACTGGAAGAGGAAGAGGTGGCACTAGGAGATATTTTGAAAATTGAGATAGAACCAGAGGCAGGGGAAAATGTCCTGCGTGCAGACAGAAATGAAATGTTATAGTAAAAGAGTAATGGATGTGATAGAATATACCCTAGGAGGAACAAAAAATGGTGAAACATGTAATTTTATGGAAATTGAAGGATGAGTATTCAGATGCTCAGAAGGAGAAGATCAAGCAGGAGATTAAGGAAGGATTGGAAGGCCTGGCAGGACAGATCCCGGGATTGATTGATATTACGGTGAATATTAATCCACTTTCAAGCTCAAATGCAGATCTGATGCTGGATTCCGTCTTTGAGAGCGAGGAGGCACTTAAAGGCTATTCCTCTCATCCGGCGCATGTGGCTGTGGCAAATGAGAAGGTAAGACCGTTTACTGCAGTCAGAACCTGCATGGATTATGTAGTAGAATAGAGTGCGTGTCATTATATCAGTAAAGGGGAAGGAAACGAAAATGGAAGAAAAAAGCGGTGTACTTGTGCAAAATGAGAAGCAGGCAAACAGAGCGGTGGCAAAGGTCATGAGAATCACATTCGTGATGTTTACGCTTGTGTATCTGCTGAATGTAATTGGAATATTTGTGGTCGATAAGGGCATTATGACAATTGCCTATCTGGCGGGAGCAGTGCTTCTATGGCTCCCGACCGTTCTTGTGAATATCATGAAGATCGAGGAGTGGTGGGTGAAATACCTGGTGACTTTATGTGCCGTGGTATTTGTGACAATTGCGACAGTTACCCTGAGCTATCATGTAGTGGTCTTATATATTTATGCCATTGCTATTGCAAGCCTTTATTTTTCAAAAAAGCTGAATATCATCATAACGATACTGTCTGTAGTAGGTGTTTCGTTTGGACAATGGCTTTCATTTGTGTTAGAGACAACGACGGATCACAATTTTCCCACTCCTTATAGGCTGTTTGTCTTCGGTATTATTCCCAGAGCACTGGTGCTTGTTGCGATTGCAGCTATTTTCACCATGCTTTGCGAAAGAACAGCCGGTATGCTGTCAAATCTTCTTGGCGCTGAAGAACAGGAAAAGCTCATGGAGCATATGAAGCTGATGCAGGAGAAGTCGAATCAGACTTCAGAATCCCTTTTCACCATGGTGAAGGAATTATCGGTCATCACGGAAGCTTCTATGGCGGCAAATGAACAGATTGCGGAGGAGTCAGGGAATGTGCTGCAGAGCTTTAGCGAAAATACAGATGAAATTATAGGTGTCAATGAGAGGACCCAGGATATTAATGCGCAGCTGATAGAGCTTGGAGTTATGAATGATCAGGTTGCCGGACTGGCAAAGCAGATCAATGAAAAGACAAAAGAAAACCAGGAAAAAATGGATTTCGCCACAAAGAGCATGGAGCACATCAATGAAAGTGCCAATGAATGTAAGAATGTGATCCAGCATCTGGGCGAGGAATCCAAAGAAATTCTCGGAATTGTTCAGGTGATTACGGGAATTTCCAATCAGACCAATATTCTTGCGTTGAATGCGACTATAGAAGCGGCCAGAGCAGGCGAGCACGGCAGGGGCTTTGCAGTGGTAGCCGGTCAGATTCAGAAGCTCTCTGAGCAGACCAAAGCGGCTGTAGAAAATATTGGAAGCATTGTAAATGAGGTAGCGCATAATACAGAAAAAGCTGTTAGCGTTATCGAGCAAAGTGCAAAGCTGACGCAGGCGGGAATGGATAGTATCAAGGAGGCAGGGAGTTCTACTGCCGTAATCACCGCCTCGAATCTGGAGATGTCCGGTCAGATCATGGAAATGGAGAAGACGACAGAAAGCATCAGAGGTAAGAGCAGCGAAGTGGCTAAGAGTATGGAGCAGGTAAACAACAATACGAAGAATAATCACAGCGCCATTGAACATGTAACGGCAGCCACTCAGGAAAACAGTGCCGGTGTAGAAGAAATTGAAAGAATGGTTGAGCAGATCAAGGAGCTTGCAGAGAAGCTGAAAACAGGGCTTGCAGGATAAAATGATTGAATACAGATATTAGGAACCTCCGGTCATTGCGCCGGGGGTTTTTTATTGCAGAAAATAGGTACAGGATTGAAATTTACACATTTTTTTCATTTCTTTTACCTCTGTGCGATTGGAGGAAACCCCGTCCGGACGTATACTTTTTACGATGGCTTTATTGTATGAAAAGAGGATTAGGAAGGATGACGCAGGATATCATGATTACTCAACGGGAAAAGCTTGAGACCGTAATAGAACAGAGACTGATCTACCCGGTATATCAGCCGATTGTTTCCCTGCGGGACGGGAAAGTACTTGGCTATGAGGCTTTAAGCCGGGTGAGCAGTTCGGGGCTGTTTGATAATATTGAAGAAATGTTCCGATGCGCGGAGCGGGAAGAAAAAATATGGGAGCTTGAACAGGTCTGCCGCAGAGCAGCCCTTCGGGAAATTGCAGAACAGAAGGAATACTTTGATGGGCAGAAAGCAAGACTCTTTATTAATGTAAATCCGAAGGTTTTGCGGGATGAAAAATTTCAGGCAGGTTTTACCGGTGAGTATCTGGAACGCTATGGGATCAAAAGTGAATGTGTCATTTTTGAAATTACAGAGCGTCAGGAGACAGAAAATGAGGAGGAGATCAAGGCAGCAGTAGAGCATTATCGGAAGCAGGGATATCACATTGCCATTGATGATGTAGGTTCTGCTTATTCGGGGCTTAACAGAATCTGTGCGCTGATGCCCGAATATATTAAGCTGGATATCGGGTTGGTGAGAGATTTTTATAAGGAACCGGCAAAGCTTGCCATGATCAAGGGACTGGTGGAGTTTTCCACACACAGTGGCGTGCTGTTGATCGCAGAGGGTATCGAATGCAGGCAGGAGCTGGATATGCTTGCAGAGATCGGTGTTCAGTTTGGACAGGGATATTTCCTGGCAAGACCGGACAAAAAACTGCGGGGAATCGATGAGGAACTGCGCCGGGACATGGAGGAAAGAGGAAGACAGAGGCATGAAATGGAAATAGTTAATGAGGAAAGCAGTTGCGTAAAGGGGATTATGATCCCTTCCTTTACCGTCCCATCAGATGCAAAGGCAGAGAATGTCCTGTCCTATATAAAGGAGAATGAGGATGTTCCGGGGCTCTGTGTAGTAGAAAAGGGAAGAGCGACCGGCATTTTGACAAGAGAAAAGCTGCTTGAAAAAATGGGAGGCAGATACGGATTCGCACTTCATCACAATAAACAGATCAGTGAGCTTGTTGAGAAGCGTTTCCTGGAGGTAGAAGGAAAAACTGCAATCAATAACGTAGTGGAGCAGGCCCTGGAGCGGGAGAGAGAAAATCTTTATGATTTTATTGTTATCAATGATAATGGCAGATATGTTGGCGTGGTCACGGTTCAAAATCTGCTGAAGGGATCTATGAAAATTGCAGTTAATCAGGCAAAATCCGCGAATCCGCTTACCGGGCTTCCGGGAAATAAAGTGATCGAGCAGAAGATACGTCATTGCATCACGGATCAGGAGAAGCATACCATTTTTTATTTTGATTTGGATAACTTTAAAGCCTTCAATGATGTCTATGGCTTTGGGAAAGGTGATGAAGTGATTCGGATCTTGGCAGACATCCTGCGGCAGAATGCCGGGCAGGAGGACTTTGTGGGACATATCGGCGGGGATGATTTTGTGATGATCTGTAAAGGAATCATTCCGATTGTGTTTCATGAGAAAATCCGGACCGAATTTGAGAAAAGGGCACATACTCTTTACACGGAGGAGGATCGAAGAAGAGGAGGTACATTTGCAATGAATCGGCACGGCGTAAAGGAATTTTATCCACTGGTGTCCGTGACGATCGTTGCTGTATCTAATGAAGCAGGCCCATTTGGAAGCTATGAAAATGTGACTGAAATTCTGGCGGCAGACAAGAAAGCGGCCAAGGCACAAAACAGATTTGTGAGTTGACATATCCTTAGAAATGCTATATGATAGTAATAGACCGACGGTCGGTTTATTATAAAGGCAGGTAATCAGCTTGAGAATTGTTAAGGAACATGATGAGCGGAAAAATGAAATTATTGACACAGCAGCAATGCTGTTTGAGTCGAAAGGATACGAACAGTGCAGTGTGAATGATATCCTCACGGCAATCGGCATTGCCAAGGGAACCTTCTACCATTACTTCAAATCCAAGGAAGAAGTACTGGATGCCGTAATTGCAAAGATGATGGATCAGATTACGCAGCAGGTCAGGAGTGTGGAGGCAGATCCCGGTCTTTCACCGGAAGAAAAGCTTCTCCAGGTATTTTTGGCTGCCCGCACAAAGGAAAAACTTGGGGATGTGCTGCTTGAGGAGATGCACAAGACAGAAAATGCGCTGATGCATCAGAAGGCGCTGGTTTCTTTGGTGAATACCCTTACTCCTGTTTTAACGGGAATTGTAGAGACAGGCATTCAGGCAGGGGTATTTACCTGTGCGTACCCGGAGCAATATGTGCAGATTTTCCTGGCATCTGCCAGTACTCTGCTGGATGAAGGGATCTTTCAGATAGAACCGGAAAAAACACAGAAGCTGTTTGATGCAATGATTCTGATGCTTGAGAAAATGCTTGGTGTGGAGGAAGGACATTTTCTTGCAGTTACACGGGAACACTGGAAATTTTAGAAGGTGCGATCGCAACCTTCTTTTCTTTGAAAATCATACAGACCGACAGTCGGTCGATTAAAAGCAAATAGGAAAGAAGCACAGATGCTTCGGAACGGAGGAAAAATGAAGAAATTTATGATGATCTGGATCGGGGAACTGATTTCCAGTATCGGAAGCGGGATGACCGCCTTTGCACTTTCTATTTATGTTTATGAGATGACGGGAAGTGTCAGCTATGTTTCGTTGGTTACATTGCTTGCTTATCTGCCCACAATTCTGCTGAGTCCCTTGGGCGGCGTGCTGGCAGACCGGTATGACAGGCGGATCCTGATGATCATTGGGGATCTGTTTTCCGGTCTGGGGCTTTTGTATATTTTATGGCAGATACAGATAGGTGCAGGAAGTATGCTTCCGATCCTGATCGGGGTGACCTTCAATGCAGTTTTTGTGGCACTGCTGGAGCCTTCCTACCGCGCCACAATTACCGACCTTCTCACACAGGAGGAGTATGACAGGGCAAGCGGTATGGTACAGATGGCGGGAAATGCAAGATATCTTCTCTCTCCGGCACTGGCCGGTATTCTGCTGGCAGTAGCAGATATTCGCCTGATCCTGGTACTGGATATCAGCACCTTTTTCATTACAATCACTATGGTAGCGCTGGTGAGAAAAACAATTCAGAAGCCGGTAAAGAGAGAAACACAGGGATTCTTAACGGAGATGAAACAGGGATTTACGGTAATCACCGAAAATAAAGGAATTCTGTCACTGGTCATCATTATGGCCTTTGTATGCTTCTTCATCGGTTTTGTGCAGACACTTACAGGTCCTATGGTGCTCGCAGTCAGCGACGCAAGGACGGTGGGAATTCTGGAGTCCGTTTGTGCCATAGGAATGCTGGTGGGCAGCGTGTGGATCGGTTTTGTCGGTATCAGAGGCGGATATGCAAGGGTGCTCTGCGGCGCAGGAATTTTTTGCGGAGTATTTATGGCACTTGCCGGTGTAAACAGAAATCTCTGGGTGACGGGGATAGGTATTTTTCTGTTCTTTCTGTCTCTTCCGTTTATGAATACCTGTGCAGATGTGCTGGTAAGAGTCAATATTCCCAATGAACTGCAGGGTAGGGTGTGGGGAATGATCAGTCTCCTGACACAGGCAGGCACTGTGCTTGCCTATGCAAGCTGTGGAGTGCTTGCGGATTATCTGTTTGAGCCTATGCTTGCAGAAAAAGGTATTCTTGCAGGCAGTGTGGGAAGGCTGATCGGAACCGGAGAAGGAAGGGGAATCGGATTCCTGTTGATCTTATCCGGCATCGGAATGGCTCTTTGTGCTTCCACGATCGGACACAGCAGGGGTGTCAGAGCCCTTCAGAAAAATCTGGAGGAGCAGAAGGAGAAAGAACATGTACTTAAAGCTTCTGAAAAATGATTTTAAGAAGAATCCATGGAATAATGCGATTCTTTTCCTGCTCATGTCGCTGTCTGTAATGCTTGCCGTTTCGGTCTGTCTGATTCTGGTGCTGCTTTTTACGTCCATTTCAACAATGTATGAAACGGCAAAGCCGCCGCATTTTTTGCAGATGCATAAGGGAGAGCTTTCCCAGGAAGCAATCGACGAGTTTAACGGAAGCTATCCGGATATTGTGCATTGGCAGACGGTTCCCATGATTGATGTATACGGGGAAGAACTGACGATAACGGCAAATGACACAGGCAGCAGCGAAACAGCTGCAAATCAGGGGGAGAAAGCATATACATTGGAAGATTGCAGGTTGGACATCAGTCTGGTAAAGCAGAATGAGTCTTATGATGTGCTTCTTGATGAAAACCGGAACAAACTAATAATGAGTCCGGGAAAGATCGGTGTGCCGGTCATTTTGTTGGAGCAGTATTCCATGCAGAAGGGCGATATCATTACCCTGAAAAGCGGGAATGTGGAAAAAAGCTTTGAGATTGCAGCTTATGTCTATGACGGACAGATGAATTCCACCCTCTGTTCTTCCACACGATTTTTACTAAGTGACGAGGATTTTGATGAACTTTTTGGGACTGTGGGTGAGACGGAATATTTAATAGAAGCCTATTTTGCGGACAGTGGTGCTGCAGCTGCTTATCAGACTGCCTATGAACAAAGCAAGAAGGACCTCCCAAAGAACGGACAGGCGGTGACCTATCCCATTCTCTTTTTGTTAAGTGCCATGACGGATATTCTGACGGCAATGGTGATTTTGTTGACAGGGGTGCTGCTCATTGCAATTGCACTACTGTGTCTTCGATACTCTATTCTGGCGAAGGTGGAGGAAGAACAGAAGGAGATTGGCACCATGAAAGCACTTGGCATTCCGGGAAAGGGGATCCGCGGACTGTATCTGGGGGAAATCAGAATTCTGATGACGGCAGGCTGCATATCCGGATTTTTGCTGGCTCTACCGTCAGTGCGTGTGCTTAGCGGACATATAAGCCGGACCTTTGGAAGACAGCAGTATAGCTTGACGCTGCTCCTGCCGGCAGTGCTTACCTGCATGGCAGTCTATGGAATCGTCCTTGCTTTTTCGGGGAGGGTTCTCGGAAGACTGCGTAAGGCAACGATCGCTGACCTTTTGATAACAGAAAAAGGATTTGGCAGGAATAAGACAGCTGCAAAGGACGGCATCCATAAATGCAGGATGATTTCTGTGAATTGGCTTTTAGGATTCTGGGAGGTGCGGCATGGCTATGGACTGATCTTTGGACTGCTCCTTATCGTAACCTTTTTGATGGTGGTGCCATGCAGGATGGTACAGACTATGGAGCATGAAGAATTTATTACCTACATGGGGAGTTCTGTCTGTGACCTGCTTCTGGAGGTTGAACAGGGGGCCGGACTTGAGGAGAGAAGGACGGAAGCTGAAAAACAGCTGCAATCAGAACGGAACCAGGGATACATTTCGGGATTTGAAGAAATGAAAAGGGTACGCCTTCAGGCACAGGGAGCTGACAAGGAACTGACAGGTATCCATATTGATACAGGGAAAAATGCCGGCAAGGGATTGAAATACCTTACCGGAAGTGCTCCGGAGACAGAATATGAAATAGCGCTGTCCTGTCTGATGGCAGAGGAGCTTGAAAAAACTACAGGAAATACGCTTACTTTGCTTGCGGAGGGAAAAGCGCAGGAGTTTCTTGTAAGCGGAATCTATCAGGATGTGACAAGCGGCGGCAGAACGGCAAAGGCAATCCGTAACTTTGACGGGGAACCGGCAGAGCAGTACAGCTTTCAGGTGATGCTGACACAGGAGAGCGGACAGACCGCTGAAGAGGATATTGCGGATCGGCTGAGAGAAAACCTCGGAAGCGGTTACAGCATAGAAAATATGGAAGAGTTTGTAGCCCAGACGCTTGGCGGGGTGACCGGACAGGTAAGACAGGGGGCTGTCTGTGCAATGCTCATCGGCATTGCCCTGACTATTCTGATCGTGCTGCTCTTTCTGAAGCTTCGTATGGCAAGAGAGGTAGCAGCGCTTTCTGCGAAGCGGGCAATGGGCATTCCCCTTGGAGCAATGGTAAGGCAGGAATTATATCCGATCATGATCGCAGGAGGGCTGGGGGCTTTGTTCGGGGAACTACTGGCAGAATATCTGGGCGATGATCTGATCAGTCTGTTCTTCGGAGCGCTGGGAATCGGACTTAAGAGGATCGTATTTGCGCCGTTTGACTTTTGGCTGCTTGGTATCCCGGCAGTGCTGCTGATCACCCTGATGACGGTATGCAGTCTTGCCTGCAGGGAGCTTCGGCAAATAAGGGTGGCAGAGCATTGCAATGAATAACGCAGAAAGGCTTGGTTATTGAAATGGATCAAAATATATTGGAAGTAAAAGAAATAGGTAAGAGCTTTGAAGGTACCGAAGTCCTCAGGGATATCACCTTTCAAATCGAAAAAGGGGAATTTGTGGCAGTAATGGGACGATCCGGCTGTGGTAAATCCACATTATTGTACAGCATCAGCGGAATGGACGATCCTACCGGCGGTGAGGTGCTGTTTGAGGGAAAAAGGCTTGCCGGGCTGCCGGAAAAGGAGCTGGAAAAGCTTCGCCTAAATCGTATGGGTTTCATTTTTCAAAAAGCAAATTTTCTGAAGAATCTGTCCATTGAGGATAATATTATTTTTCCGGCATTTCAGTCCGGGCAAAAGAGCCGGCAGCAGATCGTCAAAGAGGCGGAAGCCTTGATGGAACGGATGGGAATACTATCTGTGGCGGATCATGATGTCCGCAAGGTTTCCGGCGGGCAGCTCCAGCGGGCAGCCATATGCAGAGCGATGATCAATCAGCCCGCCATTTTGTTCGGAGATGAGCCTACCGGGGCGCTGAATTCCTCAGCCACCAGGGAAGTTATGGACATTCTGGAAAAGATCCACCAGGACGGTACTACGATCCTGCTGGTGACCCATGATGCCAGGGTGGCGGCAAGAGCCGACAGGGTAATCTACCTGGAGGACGGCAGGATCAAGGACGAGTGTCTGCTTGGAAAACAGGAAGAAAAAAAATCACGGGAAAAGTTGTTAATGGAGTGGCTTGAGAAAATGGGATTTTAAAAAAGAACGTCCAAAGTCATTTTTTATGACTTCAGGACGTTCTTTCCATGCATGAGTTATCTGTTATTTCGTTCCGAAAATTCTGTCTCCGGCATCGCCGAGTCCCGGACAGATATAGGCGTTTTCGTTCAGACATCTGTCCAGATGTCCTACATAGATCTGAATATCGGGATGCGCTTCGCGCAGCCTCTTAAGACCCTCGGGAGCAGCTATGATGCACATGAACTTGATGTGCTTTCCGCCATGCTGCTTAATAAAGTCCACTGCCTCTGCACCGGAACCGCCGGTAGCCAGCATGGGATCAAGAACAACGATGGTACGCTGGTCGATGGGTTCAGGGAGCTTGCAGTAATACTCATGAGGCTCATGAGTGACAGGATCTCTGTAAAGACCGATATGTCCAACCTTGGCAGAAGGAACCAGTGCCAGAATACCACTCACCATTCCGAGACCGGCGCGGAGAATAGGAACAATTGCCATTTTCTTCCCGGCAATGACGGGTGTCATACAGGTTTCAATGGGAGTTTTGATCTCTACCTCCTCAAGAGGAAGGTCACGCAGCGCTTCGTAGCCCATCAGCATGGCAATTTCCTCAATTAATTTACGAAATTCATTGGTGCCGGTATTCTCATCACGGAGACGAGATATTTTGTGTTGAATAAGCGGATGATTCAGGATAAATACATTTTCCATGTTTTCCAAATGTTCCATATGTCCCTCCTAAGGTTATTTTTATTCGAATGTCGTACTATGTAAAATTTTAGTGCAACTTTACAATGAAGTCAAGACAGGCAGGGGTATTTATAAAATTTGCGGAAAAAACAAATTTTTCTTGTAATCACAGCGGTAAGAAAGTATACTTTTTAAGAGCGGGCAAACGCTTACACAAATGAAAATATGAGGAGGAAATCAGTGATGATGAAGCAACAGGAAGCGATTCGGGACGCGAGAACGCTTGGAATTCCCAAGATGCTGCTCCTTGGATTGCAGCACATGTTCGCCATGTTTGGCGCAACAATCTTAGTACCTATTCTGGTAAATGTTTACTTCGAGGGAGAAGGACTTTCGATTCAGGTAACCTTGATCTGTGCAGGGCTTGGAACTTTATTTTTCCATCTTTGCTCTAAGCTGAAGGTACCCGCATTCTTAGGTTCTTCTTTCGCATTTTTAGGAGGCTTTCAGACGGTAGCACAGCTGGATACCGGTATTTTTGCAGATATGACCATGGGAGAAAAGCTTCCCTACGCCTGCGGCGGTATTGTGGTGGCCGGACTGCTTTATCTGGTGCTGGCACTGGTGATCAAGCTGATCGGCGTGAAGAAGGTTATGAAATTCCTTCCGCCCGTAGTAACCGGACCGATCATTATCTGCATTGGCCTTTCCCTTGCTCCATCAGCGGTTTCCAATGCATCCACGAACTGGCTGCTTGCATTGATCGCACTGGGCACGATCATTATCTTTAATATCTGGGGAAAGGGTATGTTTAAGATCATCCCTATCCTGTTGGGAGTTGTGATTTCCTATGTGGTAGCACTGATCCTGAATGCACTCGGCTTTACCAACGCAGACGGCAGTGCAATATTGAGCTTTGCAGGTGTGCAGAGCGCAAACTGGGTAGGACTTCCGCCTTTCCAGATCTGTAAATTTGATATCACGGCAATTTTGGTCATGGCACCCATTGCTCTTGCAACCATGATGGAGCATATCGGAGATATGTCAGCCATTTCAGCAACTGTAGGTGAGAACTTTATCGAAGATCCCGGACTGCACAGAACACTGATCGGTGACGGCCTTGCAACCTCTCTTTCCGCGCTGGTAGGCGGTCCTGCAAATACAACCTATGGTGAGAATACAGGTGTCCTTGAACTGAGCAAGGTGTATGATCCTAAGGTGATCCGTCTGGCAGCAGTCTATGCGGTGGTACTCAGCTTCATCCCCAAGATGGCAGAGCTGATCGGTTCTATTCCTTCTGCTATCATCGGTGGTGTCAGCTTCATGCTTTACGGTATGATTTCCGCAATCGGTGTCAGAAATGTGGTCGAAAATAAGGTTGATTTCACGAAATCAAGAAATCTGATCATAGCAGCAGTGATCCTTGTCAGCGGGCTGGGCTTTTCAGGCGGACTTACCTTCAACATCGCAGGAACCTCAGTGACACTGACGGGTCTTGCCATTGCAGCACTTGCGGGAATTATCTTAAATGCAGTTCTGCCGGGCAATGACTATGTGTTTGGCGAAAATCCGGAAGGAGATCAGAACCGCGGCGTGGATATGAAGCCCAATTTTAAAGAATAAATAGAAAAGAAATAGGAATTTAAAATCGGTGGCGGAAGCTATGTGTAAGGAATCATCCGGAGGACAGGCACATAGATTCCACCACCTTTTTTTCGGAGAGCTATCCGGATAGCAGCATATTTTTTCTTTTTGCCTCTAAAGTCTTTTTCAAAATAACCGATACAAATAGTGAAATGTGAAAATGAAATGGGAAATCCATGGAAGGAGGAGACCATATGCGTATAGAGGCTTATACACAGGTACAGCAGATGTACAGCAGTAAGAAGACTGCAAATGTAAAATCCAAAAGCAATGTGGGCCGTTCCGATCAGGTGCAGATTTCCAGCATTGGTAAGGATATTCAGAGCGCTAAGCAGTCAGTAGCCGGCGCAAGTGATATCAGGGAAGATGTGATTGCACCGATCAAGGCAAAAATTCAGGCAGGAACCTATGAGGTGAGTGCAGAGAGCTTTGCGGATAAATTAATACAGAAATATGAAGAAATGAGGTAATCCGAGTGGCAAGTTTGATGGAAAACCTGATTGAAGTTTTAGACTTGGAAAGTACGGAATACGAAAACTTGCTTGGATTATCCATGAAGAAAACGCCGGTGATTGTAGCCGGCGCAATGGAAGAGTTAGCCAAAATCACGGATGAAGAACAAAACGTTGTCAGTAAAATAAGCCGATTGGAACAAAGACGGGAAGAAGTATTTGCTGATATCGCCAATGTAATTAACAAGGATGTTAAGACACTGAAGCTTTCGGATCTGATCGAGATGCTCGCATCAAGACCGGAAGAACAGCAGAAGCTGGCTAGAGTACATGACAAGCTCAGCAGTGCGGTTCATGAAGTGAAGAGAGTCAATGAACAGAACAGGATACTGATTGAGAATGCACTGGAAATGGTAGAGTTTGATATGAATATGCTGCAGGCAATGAAGAATGCACCGGAAACAGCCAACTACAATAAGGGTGCCTACAATACGGGCACACATATGGGTGTGGATGGAAGCGGATTTGATGCCAGACAGTAGTCCTTGCGGAAATTACGAGGTGATTATATGTCTTTAATGGGAAGTTTATATATCGGCGTAAGTGGATTACAAACAGGTCAGAATGCGCTGAATACCACAGCGCATAATATGTCTAATATCGATACGACCGGGTATACCAGGCAGCAGGTGCAGCTTGGTACCCGTTTTTATAATACCATTTCTACCAATGGGTCTGCCGTTGCTTATCAGCAGACCGGTCTTGGTGTCAATTATACGAATGTTAAGCAAGTCAGAGATTATTTCCTGGACAAAACCTACCGTCGTGAATCCGGGCGGAGTGCTTTTTATGATGTCTCTACGGACGCAATTGAAGAGATTGAAAATCTCTTTCAGGAGCTGGACGGGGAGGCCTTTGCAGAGTCTATTCAGAATCTTTGGAGTTCTGTACAGGAGCTCGCAAAGGATCCTTCCAATTCTGTAAATCAGGGCGTGTTTGTACAGCGCTGTGATGAGTTTTTGTCACGTGCATCGGCAGTGTATGAAGGACTTTGTGAATATCAGGATAATCTGAACAGTAAGATCCAACGGGAAGTGACTACGATTAATGAATATGGCAGGCGCATTGTGGAGCTGAATCAGGAGATCCTCAAGATCGAGGCAGGTGAAGTGGAGCATGCCAATGACTTAAGAGATGAAAGAAATCTGCTGATCGATGAATTGTCATCAAAAGGCTATATCTCTTATAAAGAGGATGCGGATGGAAATGTACTGATCAAATTTGAGGGTGTCGATTTCGTTACCATGGATTCCTATAATGAAATTGCCTTGGATGTGGATGCTACAACCGGTTTTTATACCCCATATTGGAAGCAACTGGCAAAAACAAAGGCGGACGGAAGTGTTGATATCGAAGGGGCTGAGCTTTTTGATATGCAGCAGGTGATCTCCACGGAGATGAATACCGATATCGGTGCACTCAAGTCCATGATGTTTGCCAGAGGAAATAAGCGTGCAACCTTCAAGGATTTACAGGATGCGGATCATTACGATCAGAATATTTCCCAGTCCATTATGATGAATGTGCAGGCAGAGTTCGATCAGCTGGTACACGGAGTCACAATAGGAATTAACAAGCTTCTGAAAGAAGCTGCTGAGAGAGCGGAGACAGAAAATCCTGGAACCGGCTATATGAAGGACGAAAGTGGAAATCCTTACAAGATTTTCAGTACAGCAACCGGAACGGATATAGAGGATGATTTTACAATAGAAAATATTGTAATTAACGGAGAAATCAAGCAGGCACCTTCCATGCTGGGCTTTATCAAACCGGACGGAAAGGTGGATCAGGAAACAGCCAATGCACTGAAGCAGCTTTTTACAGAAGAAAAATACACGTTGAATCCCAATGTGAAGACTACCACGAATTTTGCCAACTATTACAATAATTTGATCTCCCAGGTGGGAAATACCGGCTCGGTGCTTCGCGGAATCAGCGAAAACCAGCAGATAACGGTAGATAATACCTCAGCTGCCAGGGAGCAGATCCTTGGTGTTTCTTCCGATGAAGAACTCAGCAACATGATCATGTTTCAGAATGCATATAACGCTTCCAGCAGATATATCAATGTTATCAGCGAGCTTTTGGAGCACATCATTATGACTTTAGGACGATAGGAAGGTGAGATAAATGCCATCACAGTTTTTCGGACTCTATATTGCGGGCTCGGGGCTTAGGGCTTCCAACGCGGCACTCAATACAACGGCAAACAATATTTCCAATGCCCAGACAAGCGGCTACAGCCGCCAGGTGGTAGAACAGCAGGCCAATAATGCACTGCGCACCTTCACCACCTATGGATGTGCCGGTGCCGGTGTTGACACCATAGCAATCGAGCGTGTGCGAGATCATTTTTATGATGTGAAATATTGGGATAACTGCAGCAACTACGGAGAATTCACCGCGAAGCAGTATTACATGAGAACCCTTGAAGACTATTTCGATGATGATGGGACCAGTGGATTTAAGTCGGTGTTCAACAAGATGAGCGCTGCACTTCAATCTGTGACGACCAACGCAAGCAGTGACAATTCCAAGGCACAGTTTATTGCCTCTGCAAAGGCATTGACAGATTACTTTAACAATATGTACGGAAACCTGCAGGAGCTCCAGAAGGACATTAACCTGGAAATCAAGCAGACAGTTGACGAGATGAACTCCATTGCCGAGAAAATGGCAACCCTGAACAAGCAGATCAACGTGATCGAACTTTCGGGAGCCCCGGCAAATGAGCTCAGGGACAGAAGAGAACAGCTGGTGGATCAGCTTTCGGAATATGTGGATGTCAAGGTGGATGAGCTTCCTATCTATGATTCCTATGGCAGAGAGACCGGCGCAACCAGATATATTGTCCGTATTGCCGGTGGACAACCGCTGGTGGACGGCTCCGATTTCAACCAGCTGAAATATGTGGCAAGGGCGACTGACGAAAAGGTGAACCAGACAGATGCAGACGGCCTGTACAAGATCACATGGGAGAACGGAAATGAATTCAGCCTTGTGAACGCAGCAATGGGCGGGAAATTGAAAGGACTGGTAGAGCTGCGTGACGGAAACAATGGAGCAAATTTCCATGGTATAGTTAGCAGTATGCAGAATGGAACGTTGAAAGATAAAGACGGAAATGAAGTCAAGGATGAGGAAGGTAACTCAATAACTTACACAGAGAAGGTTGTCGTTAAAGTAAGTGATGATTACCTTCAGAATATGCAGGAATGTACGCTTTCCGATACCGGTGGCGTGATTAACATCGGGAATGCCATTTATTACTATGACAGTTGGGAGTTTAATGTTGATACTTCTACGACTCCACCAGAATATTTTTATACTTTCACGATGGATAAAGACAGGCATGCTATGATCGATGCAAGCAAGAGCGGGAAAGAGGTCAAAACAGAATCTGCTATCAAGTATCAGGGCATTCCGTATTATATGGAACAGATGAACGCGTGGATTCGCGGCTTTGCGGAAAAGGTGAATGATATTTTTGCAAGTGGCTACAATTCCAATAATGAACAGGGTGTCATTCTTTTCACCGGAATCTCAGGAGACGGAAGAGAGTATACGGATGATAATGATAATGATTTGACGGATGGCAAGAGCGATTTCAAGGACGCAAACGGTTATTATGAGCTGACTGCAGGAAACTTTACCATCAATTCGGCACTGATCAACAATGCAGCTTTACTTGGAACGAGAAGCAGCGCAGACATGGGTGTTGAGGAGTGCGGTCAGATCGAGGAGATGATTAAGCTGCTTACCAGCAAGGAAAAGTTCAGTTTCCGAAACGGTAGTGCAAATCAGATGCTCGAGATGATCCTGTCGGATGTAGCGCTGAATGCAAGTGATGCAAATACCTTTTATAATACCTATAATGGACTGAAGACCAGCATTGATAATCAGCGGAATTCCATCTCCGGTGTGGATGAGGATGAGGAAGCAGTAAATCTGGTAAAATATCAGAATTCCTACACGCTGGCATCCAAGATGATCCAGAC
>SAMEA3663296__coassemble_129_pt1 | contig 41907 bp, 39 predicted proteins | sample SAMEA3663296__metabat2_high_PE_002 | metagenome-assembled genome bin SAMEA3663296 (sample SAMEA3663296) | pig gut metagenome | biome: pig gut; feature: pig-associated habitat; material: faeces | place: China | collected 2013 | reverse complement strand
GTCTCCTGGCAATTATCCTGTGCTGGAACCTGACGGTTATCCTGCCCTATTTCAAAATTGTTATTCGCATCCTTATCCCTTTCAGGCATCTTCCCTGCAGCCGGCATCTGAATCAGCTCCTGCTGAAGTTCAAACCGATATTCCTGATTTGCGTCAGGATATTTTGTTTTATCTACCTTCTCCATAAACATGGAAAGTGGTCTTGCATATACCTGATAATCACCGTAAAGTGCCTGATAAATTACCAGTTCCTCTCCTGTTTCACTGTGCTTTGCCAGTGTCACAATTCTGTATAAATTTCCTTTAAAATGCCTGTATATCTGTTGGGGCATGGGTTTGTTCGACATAGTTTTCCTCCGCTTATCCCGTTCCGGTACGATTATGAATTATTTACACAACTATATCAATTATAATCCCTGCTTCCCTTCTTGTCATTCTTCTTTTAAAAATCAGATTCAAGAAATTTGTGGTAAAATCCACAGTCCTCCACGGGAAATGTAATCTCCTTGCAGGAGGCTAAAAGTGCTTCCTTCTCGGTATCTTCAAGTCCTGCTATCCTGCGGTGGTGAATAGTCACAATATAGTCTCTGCTTCCATCTTCATTGATGATTCTGTTCATGGTTACTCCACTGTCAGAATACCCCTGCTGAGCCAGATAGGTACGGAGTTCCTTCACATATTCCTGTTCCACGGTTCTGTAATACTCCTGCATTTCCTTGCTCATACCGCCCTTCTGGCTGAGCGCGGTTCCGGATATCCCAAAGGCTGCGATCAATATCAGTAATGCAGTAAATATGGTTGTTCTTATCATTTTGTTTATTCTTTTCATAACGCTTCCTCCTGCCTTCAACCTAATTGAGCTCTGTTCTTTTTATCTAAGACCAGTATACGGAAAGCTATGTCCAATAAAAAGGACTCCGTCAACTTTTTTCATTGACTGAGTCCAAACTCTCATCTGCCCACTTGGGACCGTATCCGTTTCAAAAACAAATTACTATAACCAATCATAGCTTCCGCCAGTAATTGCAAGGGAAAGAAGCATGTCCATTTTTTTCACCTCGTCCTCTCCGCTCACTACCTGCAAAAGCCTTGCCTCTTCTATAACTTCCGGCATTTCTTCATCCGGTCCTATTTCCATATCCGGTTCTTCTCCGCAATAAGGGCAAACCAACTGTGGTGCCACCTTGACAGATAAAAATCTGTTTTTACAGTTACTGCATTCATAATAGCCGCACATCTGTGTGCCATCCGGTACATAATACATAAAATCGTCTCCTCGCCACTTATTATTCTGCCGGAACCATTTGCAATATATGGTTCAAATTTTATCTTCCATCCACCATCAGATGGAGAATTTCTTTATCCGTTTCCTTCATACCGACCTTAGCCAGCTGACCGATATTTTCAATATTGGCTTCAATCCCCTTGGTGACTATTCCATCACCGGCTATAAATTCCTGCCCTTCTTTATACATGAAATAACCGAGAATTCCGCTTTCTACTGCAACCGCAATCTTGGCTGCACAGCTTGCCTTCGCTCCATCACAAATCACTCCGGATACAATTGCAAGTGCATTGACAAGCGTATGGGCTATCACCTTGTAATCCCCTCCGTACAGATAAGCAATTCCCGCACCGCTTCCGCAGCCTGCACTGATTGCCCCACAGTAAGCCGAAAGCTTACCGATTCCTGTTTTCTGATGAATGGTTACAAGATCGGATAAAAGCACAGCGCGAAGCTTCTTTTCTTCCGGCACCTTTAAGTAATCCGCATAAACTGCCACCGGAACCGAAGCTGTAATTCCCTGATTACCGCTGCCCGATACGATAACAACCGGCATGGAACAGCCGCTCATCCTGGCATCCGAACCGGCTGCCGCCATTGCCTTTGCAAGCACCTTGACATCATCTCCGTAGGTATTTTTCAGGACCTTTCCGATGTTAGCCCCGTAATCGCCCTTCATTCCCTCCTCAGCAATTGCCATATTGTACGCAATCTGCCGCTCGATCATGGGTCTGATCTCGTTAAGCTCCACGATATCTGCAAACGTAAGAATATCCTTCACATTGAGAAGGCTTCTGTCAGCGCCTTTGCCCTCGCGTTCCTCTGTCTCTTTTTTCCAGATCGTCTGCCCGTTTTTTTCCTTTCTCACAATATTGTTATGCGCATCCTGTACCTGCACACTACTGTTTTCTTTTGCCGAAAAGAGTGTCACCTGTATATCAAGGATGTGATCTGACTCCATCACCTCCACCTGGATCGGTACCTGATCAAGAAATGCCTGTATTTTTTCTATCTTCTCGGAATTAGTGTCTGAAATCACCTCGAGACCCTTTGTCGCATCACCTGCCGCTGCTCCTGCAGCAACCGCCGCTTCTATTCCTTTCAGTCCTCCGGTTCCCGGAACCGTTACACTTTTGGCATTTTTTATGATATTTCCACTCAAAACTGCCTTTGCCCTTATGACCTCTCCTTCAAGCAATTGTCTGGCAGATGCTGCTGCGAGAGCAATTGCAATCGGTTCCGTGCATCCGAATGCGGGAATCAGTTCTTCCTTTAAAATCTGTAAATAGGTTTCGTAAACTCTGTCATGCTTTTCCATGATGCCCACCTCTTCCTTGCCTAAAGACGTCTGTCTGCATTTTTTGCTATTATATCTCCGGAAGCAGTAAGAAGCAAGTAACAGTTCTTCCAGAAATTTGTATAGTCATGGGCAAGTAATAGTATCTCTTATGGGTATATTTACTTTCAGCGTAGATGACTTGTGATGTAACTGCCCCGCTTCTTTTCTGAAGCGGGGCACACTAATCTTTCCCAGGCTCTCTCGCCCCGCTTCTTTTTCAGCACGGGGCACACGGACATTTTTCAATACCGATCCCCCATTGCAAACAATCTGTACTTCAAAAAAAACTTTCTTGATGATATAATAGGCGCAAAAGAAAACCAAGCGACACCGAAGGTGGCATTTGGTTTTCTTGCGCCTATTAACGAGCGAACTGGCTGCGAAGCAGGCTTTACCGCACCTGTGGTGCGGGTTTGCGAGTTTTAAACACTGCAAAAGTAACCAAGCGACACCGAAGGTGGTAACGGTGGTATTTGGTGTATTGAAAAGGAATTAAAATTATGATCCAGACTCTACAGCTCGTCCCCGAATATAAAGAAGAACTGATCTACCCTGCCATCTGCAAATCCATGGAGGCTCTTGGCATTGAAAAGGAATTGCAGACAGATTTCAAGGTTGTGATAAAACCCAATATGGTCATGGCGAAAAGCCCTGATTTCCCTGTTACCACTCATCCCCTTGTGGTGAAATGCGTTGCACGCTGGCTCAGAGAACACGGAGTGACAAATATCATCCTTGCCGAAAGCTCGGGCGGACTCTACAATGCGGAACATATGAAAAATCTGTATCATGTCTGTGGCATGAAGCAGCTGGAACCGGAGGTTTCTCTGAATATGGATTTTTCCGCAAAAACTGTCAACTGTCCTGATGGTTTTGCCAATCACTCCTTCCACATCATTACACCCATTGTGGAGGCTGACTACATCATCAATATCTGTAAACTGAAAACCCATGCCATGACTGGCTATTCCGGCGGTATCAAGAATCTGTTCGGTGTCATTCCCGGTCTTGAGAAGCCTCAGTTACACTATCGTTGGCCGGAAATTGAGGACTTTTCCAGAATGCTTGTGGAATTGTCACAGATAGTGGCACCTCAGCTCACTGTCATTGACGCCATCGATGCCATGGAAGGCAACGGTCCTACAGGTGGAACCTCCCATCCTCTTCATATGCTTCTTGCTGCCAAGGATCTCTATACGCAGGATTATTTTGCGGCGGGACTTATGGGGCTTGACCCTATGAAGATTGTCATGATTCGCCAGGCAATGGAAAAGGGCCTTGTAAAGCCTGAAGAAATGGAACTTAAGGGAGATCCGATTCCGGATACGTTGACTTCCTTTAAGCTTCCTGACACACAGAAGCTTGACTTCACCGGAACACTGCCCGGTTTTCTTAAAAAGCCCTTTTTGTGGATTGCCGGAAGACTCCTGAAATCCTATCCCCAGCTTGATCAAAAGCTCTGCATAGGCTGCGGGAAATGTGCGGAGAGCTGTCCTGCACACATTATTCAAATTAAGAATCGAAAGGCTGTATTTAAAAAGAAGGGCTGCATCTCCTGCTTCTGCTGTCAGGAGATGTGCCCCATGAAAGCCATCTCTGTAAAGAAGGCTTTATAGCGATTACGCCTTACATTACTACCCTTCCGGTTTCCACACCTTTATTACTTTGCATCCGGTTACCGTATTTCAATCACTTCGTATCCGGCTTCCGTTACTGCTGCCCTTAATGCTTCATCATCTACGGGAGCATTGAGGGATATTTCAGCGCTCTTATTCTCAAGGCTCATAGTCACCTTGGCAATACCCTCCACTGCTTCCAATGCCTTCTGTACTCTTGCGGTACAATGTCCGCATGCCATTCCTTCAATGATCACTGTTTTCTCCATCTCTGATTCCTCCTGTCTATTTTCTTTTTTATAGCTGCTAATAACTTCTACATTGCTTTCTTCCGTGCGATTGTCAGCGCATTCTTCCTTTGCTTCCTCGCTCCCATAGCTCTTAAAATTGCGCAGCCGCAATGCATTTCCCACTACAAACAAACTGCTGAGACTCATTGCTGCAGCACCAAACATAGGATTCAGAAGAATGCCGAATGCCGGATACCACACACCTGCTGCCAGCGGAATGCCGATGACATTGTAGAAAAATGCCCAGAACAGATTCTCCTTAATGTTCCTGATTACTGCACGGCTAAGCCTGATTGCGGTAATGGCATCTGTCAGCTGACTTTTCATCAATATGATGTCTGCACTGTCAATGGCAACGTCTGCTCCCGCACCGATTGCGATTCCCACATCCGCGGCTGCAAGCGCCGGTGCATCATTGATGCCGTCCCCAATCATGGCTACTTTTCTGCCACGACTCTGCAGTCTTCGGATTTCCTTTTCCTTGTCCTCCGGAAGGACTTCAGCAATCACCTGATTGATTCCCAGTCTCCTCTTTACCGCTTCAGCGGTTCTTTGATTATCACCAGTTAACATAACTACGTCGATTTTCATTCGGTGAAACTCTTTCATTGCCGCAAAAGAAGTACTCTTCACTGTATCAGCAACTGCAATGATGGCAATGAGCTGCTTTTCTCCCGCAAAGAAGAGCGGTGTTTTTCCGTCCTCGGACAGTTCCCGCGCTGCCTCCTCCTGCTCCGCGGAAAGGGAAATATTGTTTTCCTCCATAAACTTCTGATTTCCTGCCATGAATTTTTGTCCGTTCAGAATGCCCGCCACGCCTTTTCCGAAAACCGCCTGAAAATCGGACACCTCCGGAACAGTAAGCTTCTTTTCCTGGGCTTTACTTACAATGGCTTCCGCCAGCGGATGCTCACTGGGCTTCTCTACAGCTGCCGCTAAGGAAAGGAGCTGATCGGTATTCAGTTTTTCATCGTAACTGAGGATATCCGTAACTCTGGGTTTTCCCTCGGTAATCGTTCCTGTCTTATCGAGCACAACCGTATCAATATCCTTTGCCGCCTGAAGGGCATCTCCCGATTTGACCAGGATTCCGTTTTTGGCCCCCACACCGGTTCCCACCATGATAGCAACAGGTGTAGCAAGTCCAAGTGCACAGGGACAGGAGATCACGAGAACCGCAATTCCGCATGACATAGCCGTTTCAAAGCCACCGCCTGTTAAAAGCCACACCACAAAGGTCAAAACAGCAACTCCCATCACAGCCGGGACAAAAATTCCGGCTATTTTGTCCGCAAGTTTTGCAATGGGCGCCTTGGAGGCTGAGGCCTCCTCCACCAGACGAATGATCTGGGAAAGGGTAGTATCCTCTCCTACTCTTGTAGCGCGGCAGACCAGCCGTCCCGCCTTGTTCATGGTGGCGGACACTACCGGATCACCCGGCCTTTTCTCCACCGGAATGCTCTCCCCGGTGATTGCTGCCTCATTGATGCTGGAGGTCCCCTCCTCGATCACGCCGTCAACAGGGATTAGGCTTCCCGGTTTCACCACAAATAAATCATTTTTCATAAGCTGCTCTGTGGGAATTTCCTTTTCTGTCCCATCCGCCATGCGCAGAATTGCTGTTTTGGGGGACAGATCCATCAGCTTTTCAATGGCTTCACCGGTCTTCCCCTTGGAACGGGTTTCCAGATATTTACCCACCGTAATCAGGGTGAGTATCATACCCGCCGATTCAAAATACAGATTGGACGCGTATCGCTCCACCAGTGCCAAATCCCCATGTCCAAGGCCGTAGCCGATCCGGTAAATAGCAAAGATTCCATAGACAAGCGCCGCTCCTGAGCCTACCGCAATCAGGCTGTCCATATTAGGGCTTCTTAAAAGGAGCGTTCTAAATCCCTTCTCAAAATATTTTCGGTTTACATAAATTATCGGTAATACCAGAAGGAACTGCGTAAATGCAAAGGTCAGCGCATTTTCATTTCCATGAAAAAGCTTCATAAACAGCTCCGGTGCCGGAATCTTCAGCCACATAAAAATCATGTGGTGCATGGAAACGATCATCAAAGGAATCATGAAAAGAATGGAAATGATAAGTCTGCTGCGCATCTGCTTATTCTCTTTTTTTCCTTTCAGCGCTTCCCTGCCATTCACATTCTTTCCTGATATCCTGCCCTCTTCTGATCTTTCCGTAAAAAGGCTTGCGCCGTAGCCGCCCTTTTCCACTGCGCTGATAATTCTTTCTGAATCACACTTTGACTCATCATAGACCACCTGCATGCTGTTCGTGAGCAGATTGACTGTGACCTCCTGCATGCCCGCAAGTGACCGGACGCTCTTCTCCACATGGGAAGAACATGCCGAGCATGTCATCCCTGTTACGGTATATTTTTCTTTTTTCATTTCTTCTCCATTCCGAAGCTATTTCAGCTTCTTCACAAGCTCAATCGCTTCCTCCATGATCTGCTCATTGCCGCTTTTTACTTCCTCCACCACACAGGTATTTAGATGTTCCTTAAGCACAATGTAGCCGAAGCTCTGAAGCGCGCTCTCCACCGCTGCCACCTGAGTCAGGATATCTCCGCAGTAACGATTTTCATCCAGCATTCTGCTGATTCCGTTCAGCTGCCCGATCATACGGCTCAGTCGGTTCTGAAGCTGTTTCTGCTGAACGGCGCTTCTGGGTGTGTGCTTGGTATGACAGCAGCTACATTCACTTTCCATTTCTTCCTTACAGCATAAAGCATTACCGTTTTCTTCCTTTTTCATTACCTGATTCCTCCATTTTGCACGTTAGTAACATTTCGAATACCCCACCCAGGTATCTTGCTATCATGCCAATGATATACCCCTACAGGGTATTTGTCAATAACAATGACAGTATTTGTTCCATAAAAAATACATCCTGCATATGTACAGGATGTATATGTAATAGATGTTAATTTTCCGGCTGACATAGTCTTTCAGTCAAAGCATTCGTAACAGGTTCCTGATCACATGAGTGCAGAGCAAAACGTTTCTATCTCCACATCATTTTCCGGCTTTCTGTTTTCCTTTGGATCGATCAGGATAAGCTCTGTTTCAAACTGATCAATACCGATATATTTCTTCATTTTCCCGATCGCTTTATTGGCACCGCCTCCGCTAAAGCATGCAAACACAGCAATTTTCTTTTCTGAAATGCTTTTATTCTCATGAAGAAAGGTTCTGATCGGTGGTGCAAAGCTGCTGGCCCATACAGGTGTGCCGATGATGATTCTGTCATATTGCTCTGCGTTAAATTCATAAGGCTGCAATTTCGGTTTTTCTCCCATCACCGCACTTTTCCCGCCCCATATAAATTTTTTTGCTCCCTGATCAGGGTAAGCTTTTACCGGCTCGATACGGATCAAATCCGCATTCAATTTTTCTTCAATTTTGTCTGCAACATATTTGGTATTTCCAGACATGGAATAATATACGATTGCTGTTTTCATCAACGCTTCCACTCCTCAATTAATCGTTTTGCCTCTTCACACCATTTCAGATAAGACTCATAGGTCCTAATCCCAAATTGAACCGTTAGGTAATAGTACTTATGAGTATCTTCCTCCAGATAATGTGACAGATTTTCTTCAAACATCCTTAAAATCTGTAGTTCATCCTTACATTTCTCTTCAAACCTCTCAATATGCTCCCCGGCCCCCTCAAACCCTGTCTCATTCCCAAAGAAAAGCTTTAATAAGGTTTCATAGCGAATCTCGTCCTTTTCCGCCGGCTTTTTCAGCCATTCCTTTAAAGCTTCCCTTCCGATATCCGTAATGGAATAGGAAATTTTCTCCCGGCCATTGGAACTGGCATTTTCCTTTGTAACCTTTCCTTCCTGTTCCATCTGATTTAATGTGGGGTAAATGCTGCCAAAGCTTCCGCCCCAGAAAAATCGAAGAGAGCTATCCAATCTCTTTTTCATTTCATAGCCGGTCATGGGTTCATGACTGAGTAGTCCCAACAGGACATAATCCATTTTCTTTGTATTTGCCATCTTTTATCTGCCCCTTTTTAACCCATAGGATAATGCTTTCCTCGGACAATGGTCCACACAGGAGCCGCATTGAATGCACTCTGCTCCGAAGTCGTGATCGTCCTTTACTAATTCTACCACATTTAATCCCATCGGGCAGTTTTGATTACATTTTTTACAGGAAATGCATTTCTCCTTCTCTGAGATGATATGAAGTCCCGGCAAATGTAAAAAATGTCTGATCTTCGTTCCGATCACCATAAATGGCGCCATCCAGCAGAAATAGTGACAGAAGATTCTTTTTCCAAAAAGGACTGCGGGAATCAGCACCAGAAAAATCACACCATAATAAATCACATAATTATAAATCTCTGCAATTGAGATTCCATGGTCGGTCATGTAAAAGAAATCTATGGAGATTTCTTTTTTCCGAAAAATAAAGCACAGGATCACTGCACCAATCCAAACTACCCAAATGGCATATTTTATGTAATTTCTAAAGCCCTGTTTCGGCACCCTGTCATTTACAGAAAACAGACACTCCTGCATGCCTCCCATCGGGCACAACCAGCCGCAGAAAATTCTGCCCAAAAAAACAGAACCAAGCAACATACAGAGAAATACAATAAAACTTCCGGAAACAATTCCCTCCATTGCTCCCTGAATGATCAAATACGGAGACATATACCATATTGTAATCGGAAACAAGAGCAAAGAAATGATTAATAATAATTTTCTAATATTCTGTCTCTTCATGATTTCCTCCTGAATGTATCAAACTGATATATCGTATGATATATCAGTTTGATACATTTGTCAAGACAAAAGAGAAGCAGTATTCATGTAATGACATGCCCATACAGGCTTCTTATCCTGTTCAATCGCATATTGTATCATCTTTTTCGCCACGATCAGCCCTAACCCTTTTTGTTTATATTTAGGGCTTGTCTCTATTCCTATATCGATTTCCCTGCTGCTTACCGCAGCTGAAAAAGCCCAGGAAGCGATATCATTATCACATGTGATACAATACCCTTTCCCTCTCATCAAAAAGTCATTTTCATTTTTCCAGAAAAGTAATGGCACAATTCCCCCTGAAATTTCCGCCAATGTCTGATGATCTATTTCTTTCAATTCATATCCTGCAGGTAAGCTTGGTTCGGGCAATTCCGTATTCCCGAAATAATCAAAGAAATATCTTCTTTCCAAGACAACATCATCTTTTAACTTAAAATATTCTTCTACAGATTTATCACTTGTCATTAAAAGAAAACGCCTGGCATTTGTTTGTTTTCTATCCATCATAAGTTCATAGATCTCTTCCAGAAAACATCTATCAACTCATCATTTGTCAACAGCCTATAAGCTGGCAGGCACAAAAGGACATACTCTATTCCTTTCTTCTTTAAATACTTTTTAATATATATTAATCGATATATTAAAAAGCATTATATGTAAGTGCTTCTATCCTGTCAATATGATCCCGACATTTCCTGCACTGCTTCCGCATAGACAAATATGTGATCAAAATGGCAGCTTAGTCTTTCCTTACGGCCACATAAGCATTCCTGCATTGCTTCTCCCTGTCCGATACAGTACAATGAAAAAGAAAGGAAGGTAAAAAGTATGAAGGATCAATCTGTAAAAGAAATAATCACTACGATCTGCAAGGCTGTTGCACTGGCAATGGGCGTTGCTGTTGTTGCTTTATCCGCACTGAACACAATAGACGCAAACACCTCTGCCACACTGCTGGGTATCGGTCTTGCCTGTGCCGGAGTTGCAATGCTGCAGAAGCAATAGTCCTTTCCAGCAAAAAACACCGGAATACGCAACGCAGTACCTGCAATGCACGTTTCCGGTGTTTCTCATTTTTCATCTGTTCTTTTATGAATCCTGGTTCAGAATCTTCATAAACTCCTCGCCTGTAATTGTCTCCTTTTCATACAGATACTTGGAAATCTCGTGAAGCTTGGGCATATTCTCAGAAAGCAGCTTCTCTGCTTTTTCATACTGAGTCTTGACTACCTGAATGACCTTTTTGTCAATTTCCTTTGCCGTATCCTGTGAGCAGGCAAGTGCGGTGTCCCCGCCCATGTACTGATTGGTTACAGTCTCTAACGCCACCATACCGAAATCATCACTCATACCGTATCTGGTAATCATGGCTCTTGCAAGCTTGGTTGCCTGTTCAATGTCATTGGATGCCCCTGTGGTAATGGAGTGGAAGATCAGTTCCTCCGCTACCCGGCCGCCGGTAAAGGTTGCAATCTTGTTTTCAATTTCTTCCTTGCTCATCAGATTATGTTCGCCTTCATCCACCTGCATGGTGTATCCAAGTGCTCCTGATGTTCTGGGAATAATCGTGATCTTGGTAACCGGTGCCGAATGTGTCTGAAGCGCTGCCACCAGCGCATGTCCCACCTCATGATAGGATACGATCAGCTTTTCCTTGTCGGAAAGCACCTTATTTTTCTTCTGGTAGCCCGCAATGACAACCTCAATACTTTCCTCCAGATCTGACTGTGTCACAAACGCTCTTCCCTCACGCACTGCACGGAGCGCAGCCTCATTAACCATGTTGGCAAGCTCTGCACCGGAGGCCCCGGAGGCTGCTCTCGCAATGGCATTAAAATCAATATCATCCCCAAGCTTTACCTTCTTGGCATGTACCTTAAGGATCGCCTCACGTCCTGCCAGATCCGGCAATTCTACGGGAACACGTCTGTCAAATCTTCCGGGACGAAGAAGTGCCGGATCAAGGGACTCCGGCCGGTTGGTAGCTGCCAGAATGACAACACCCTTAGAACCGTCAAAGCCATCCATCTCCGTCAAGAGCTGGTTCAGCGTCTGCTCTCTTTCATCATTTCCTCCCATCCCGCCGGTATCACGCTTTTTACCGATGGTATCAATCTCGTCAATAAATACGATGCAGGGTGCTTTTTCATTTGCCTGCTTAAACAGATCTCTTACCTTTGCTGCACCCATGCCCACAAACATCTCTACAAATTCAGAGCCGGAAATAGAGAAGAACGGAACATTGGCTTCCCCTGCCACTGCTTTTGCAAGCAGTGTCTTACCGGTTCCGGGAGGGCCAACCAGCAGTGCCCCTTTTGGCATGGATGCACCGATTTCCTGATACTTCTGAGGATTATGGAGAAAATCTACGATCTCCTTCAGAACTTCCTTTGCCTCATCCTCTCCTGCCACATCACTAAAATTAATCCCTGTCGTGGATTCCACATATATTTTGGCATTGCTCTTTCCAAACTGCATGGAAGGTATTCCGCCTCCCATTTTTTTCATAATTCTGGAAGACATCCATTGTCCCAGAGCCACAAAAATGACGATTGGCAATACCCAGCTGATGATAAAGCTTAAGAAAGGAGACATTTCTTCCTCTACAACTCTTCCAAACTGACAGCCTGATGCCCTCAGCCGGTCTACCAGTTCCGGATCATCAAACGTCGTGGTCTGATAAAATGCCGGTTTCTCTGCTTTATCGACAAAATAAATATAGTCTCCTTCTATCTGTACCTTATCAACCTGCTTTTCCTCTACCATGTTTAAAAAGGTTCCATAGTCCACTGTTTCCACCTGCTGCCGCAAGATTTTGGGAAACAGCAATACATTTAAAAGCATCATGACAATCATGACAATCACATAGTAAAAAATGAGCGGCTTCTTTGGTTGCTTCACTTCCTTCATCGGTACCCTCCCGGTCCTAAGCAGACCTGATCCATTTCACTTTATTAGTCTTATCATGCGCAAAGGACAGATAAAACATCTGAATCCTGAGCTTATTTTCCTCATAAAGATCAATTGCTTTATATAAATCCCTGTAATGATCAAACAAAATTCGCTTGGTCCGAATGGACTGCTGGAAATTCACCTGCGTATCCACAAGGCTCCCCTTAGTCTTTACATAGTAATAAAGAGGCTTTCTGATCACGCCAACCTTTCCCACATACTGCAGATATTCCAGATTAAACTGGAAGTCCTCACACCAATCAAGCTGGGTAGAACATTTCAAGGCAAAGGTTCTGATAATATCTGCCCGGAAAAACTTATTCCAAAGAACGCCGTAGTAAAAGTTTGCAGGGGCTTCCATCATATACTCTGCATACTTCATTCTGGTGATCACAGGACCCGCATCAATATGCCCTTTGGTGTAAATCCGTCTCCCGCATACTCTGTAAAAGTCGGAGATCACCATATCGCATCCATAGGTAAGTGCTGTATTGACAAATTCCTCCGTTGCCTGCTTTACAAGCCAGTCATCACCGTCCACAAATTGGAAATAATCTCCCTTTGCCTCCGCCATTGCCACATTTCTGCTGTCTGACACACCGGTGTTTTCTTTTTCTATGTATCGGAAACGGGAATCCCGCTGTACATATTTTCTGATGATCCTCTCAGTATGATCGCTGCTCCCGTCATTTACTACCAGAACCTCAATATTGGAATAGCTTTGGTTCTGAATGCTGCGAAGACATCTCTCAATCGTTTTTTCACCATTATAGACCGGCACGATAATACTCACCAATGGCTGTGCCATGCTCATCACTCCCTCATTTTTGCCAAATATCTATCAAGCAATTTACCGCTCTTTCAGCCAAAAGTCAATTATGGGTTTCTAAACAATTTATTAAATAAAATATTTTTCCTTTATCCTGATCCCTTCCGGATTAAAATCCGGCTCCAGTGCCTTTTTGATCAGCCCAAACTCCTCCGGATAAATACAGTTCGGCAGACTATTCTCCTTTATGCCTTGCAGAATCTCCTCATAGTCCATAAAAATAACCTCCTCCACTTCACTTTCCTGAAGGTCCAGTTCCTCTATCTTTACAGGCTTTTCGTAGAGATAAACCGCACTGATTTCATGATCGACAAACATTTCTCCCCAAAATTCCTTTTCAAAATAGCCCTCATGGAATCCAATAAACCGAAAATCCTCCGGCTTTGCCGCAATACCGAGTTCTTCACCGATTTCCCTTACAGCAGAAACTTCATAGCTGTCTCCGGCATGCATATGACCTGCGGAAGAAATGTCATAATGTCCGGGATAGGAATCCTTCTTTTTACTGCGTTTTTGCAGCAGGACATCCACGCCGCCGTCCTCCCGCCTTCTGATCACCCACATATGAACCGTGCGGTGGAAATCGCCACTCCTGTGCACCATGCTTCGTTCCTTCACATGACCGGTAGGCGTTCCGTCCGGCTTGCAGATATCAAACAACTCCAGTTCCTTTCCGTCAAGGGCAGCCCTGTACCATGTTCCATCCTTTTTGTAACTGAGCTTCAATGAAAAGAATGGCACTTCTCTTCGAAGCAGATCAAGAAACAGCACATCGCCATCCCACAGGTTCAGACTCTCGATTTTATCCTTTTCAATCCACTGAAGCGTTCCCTCATCACAGGATGTCAGGCTTCCTTCAAATGCATCTGCCGTATAAAGACACATGTATTCGGTAGGGGCATCTTCGCTGCAAAAGGTAACGATCCCCCGGAACCGATAAGCAAAAAGGGTAAGACCGGTCTCCTCCTTCACCTCGCGAAGAAGGCACTCCTCCGGGCTTTCGCCCGGCTCAAAGTGCCCTCCTACGCCAATCCATTTATCTTTATTGATATCATTTTCTTTGGAAACCCTGTGCAGCATCAGATACCGGTCATCCTGTTCTATATAGCACAGTGTTGTCATCGGACTTTTCATCAGCCAAGCATCTCTCCCACAATTTTATTGACCAGACCGCCATCTGCTCTTCCCTTGACCCTGGGCATCAGTTCCTTCATGACCTTCCCCTTATCCTTGCCGGAGGGCTCTGTGATGCCCAGCGCTGCAAGCACTTCCTTCACCTGCTCACGGATTGCCTCCTCGCTCATCTCCTCCGGTGCAAATTCCTGATAAACGTCAAGCCTTAGCTGACATGCCTGCTTAATGTCGTCTCTTCCTTCCGGCGCAAGCTCCATGGTTTCCTTGGTCTGCTTGATCTCCTTCTTAACGACCTCAAATTCCTCTGCCTCCGTAAGATCTGCTCTTTTGTCAATTGCCTTATTCTTCAGTGCGGAGAGAAGCATGGAAAGGGCATCCTTTCTATCCTTATCTCTGTTCTTCATTGCTTCCACCATCTGGGAGCGTACCGTTTCAATCATGCTCATAATTTTTACTTCCTTTCCTTATTTCGTGCTGTATTTAATGATCAGGAGCTCTACGCTCATGTTGTCATTCATTTTTCCGGTTTTGATTGCTTCCTCTGCTGCCACGCAGGCCTCCACTGCATCCCGCAGCTCCTCCCTCTGAAATCTTGATGCCTGGGTCACATATTTTCCGGCGATAAAACCGGGCAGACCGACCTTCTCCCCGATTGCCTTATTCTGATACCCTTTCCCGCCAAGCTCCTTCACCTGTAAAAGAAGATTGAACTGTCTTGCGATCAGAAAGAGGATCCGCATGGGCGGCTCCTTTAACGCCAGAAGCTCATAGTAAAGCTCCAGGGCCTGTTTCTGCTTCTTATCCGCGATGGCATTTACCATATCAAAAATGTGACTGCTAAGACGTTTGGTGCAGATTTCTTCGATATCCGCTTCGGTAATGGCTTCCTTTTCCATGCAATAGCAGAAAAGCTTCTCGGTTTCCTTGCGGATGTTTTCCATATCGGTACCGGTCTTCTCCAAAAGATAGTTTAATGCGCTTTCGGATATCTTTTTGTTTTCCTTTTTTACCATGCTTAGTATCCAGCGCTTTAAGGTATTCTCATCCTGAATGGCAAATTCCACCACGCAGCCCTTTGCCGCAATCGTCTTATACAGCTTGCTGCGCTTATCAATCTCCGTCTCTACCAGAAGAAAATAGACAGTCTGCGCCGGAACTGCCAGATATTCCGCAAGCTGCTCCCCGCCGCTCTTGAGAAGACCGCTGTCCTCAATCACGATCAGTCTGCGCTCTGCAAAAAAGGGCAGTGTCTCTGCCTGATCAATGATCTCCCCTATGGAGATATCCTTTCCTTCATAATAATGATAATTCATGGAATCATCACCGATGATGGCTTCCTTCAGCTTATCTCTGTACTGTTTGCGAAGATAAGCCTCCTCCCCATAGAGCAGATAAAGGTGATTCAGTTGTCCCGTTTTTATATCCTGAATAAGACGCTGCACGTTAAACCTCTGTTCCCATAGCTTTTCTATAAAAGAATACCACGTTCCCGGGAAAAATAAAATTAAATCTTCAAATTTTATTCCACTATTTATGCTATAATCATAATTGAAAATTTTTATACAAACGGATGGAAATACTCATGAATCAATACAAACTGATTGCATTTGATATGGATGGCACCTTATTAAATTCTGAAAAGAAAATCTCCCCGGAAACCCTGGCCTCCATCCACCATGCTTTTGCAGTGGGAAAAGAGGTTGTTCTTTCTACCGGAAGATGCCTTCCGGAACTGCAGGAATACCTTTCTCTCATTCCCGAGTTAAGATATATTGTCTGCACCAGTGGTGCCCTTGTCTACGACATGAAGGAAAAGCAGGCAATCTATTCAAATGCCCTGGCTGAAGAAACAGTCAAACAAATTATAGAAATTAGCCAAATGGAAGATGTGATGCTTCATTTTCTTACAACGGAATCTATTGTTGAAAGGGATAAGGTCAGCCATATGCAGGATTATGAAATGGGCATATACCAGCCAATGTTTCAAAAGACCACCAGAAAAGTGGATGATATTGCCGCCTATTTTCTGTCCCATCCCTCTCCGATAGAAAAGATCAATATCTATCACACCGATCCCGAGGCAAGAAGCCGCACCATGAATCGCCTAAAAAAATATCCGCTGGAATTGATTTTTGCTGAGAGCAGTTCTTTGGAGTGTTCCTCCATCGGTGCTACAAAGGGAAATGGTCTGCAAAAATTATGTGACCATTTACATATTTCCATGGCAGAGGTCATTGCTGTGGGGGATGCCGATAATGATCTCGATGTTCTGGGACGAGCCGGCCTCTCCATTGCCATGGAAAATGCAAACCCAAACGTCCGGCGACTATGTAAAGTAACGGTAGCAGACAATGATCATAATGGCTGCAAGGAAGCCATTGATCACTATCTGCTCCGCCAACAATAATAAACAAAGAGGTGAAGAGATATGGCATTATGTGATGATATCAGATACTTGACAAACAGAGCCTTATGGGAAACTGAAAATCTCATGAAGTGCATCCCTGATGAGTTGTGGACCAAGCGGTATGACGGCATTCCCATGTGGAAATACCTCTATCACATGTTGTATTCCATGGACAGATGGTATATCAATCCCTATGACCCTGCCTATCAAAATCCGGAATTTCATACAGAAACACTGGCCGATCTAAATGTCATCCCAAAGGATGAGTGTCTGGAACGGGAACAGCTTGAAGAGTATTTTTTTAAAATCAGAAGTAAAATACAGGAATATATTGAGCAATTAAAGGATGAAGATCTCTCAAATCCACCTCAGGACTGTGATATGTCCAGATTCCTTTTAATTTTAGGTCAGTTTCGTCATTGGCACCGTCATATGGGAGTTATCTATGGCTTTATCATAGAAGATGCGGGTAAATGGCCTTATGTTCTTAATATGCTTGGGAAATATCCCAATGAGCCAATGCCAAACTTTTTCTGACATGCATAACTTTACTCCTGTATGCATATATTACTAACAGGAGGAGATGTTTTTATGTTGGCGTGGGTTACACTTTTGATACAAACACTGAAAAAGAACAGGACAGAAAAACGGTCACCTCAATGAGATGACCGTATCTTTTTACTTCTCCTTCTTTGGCTGACTCCCTACCGGTATCCGTATGGTTACCTCTGTTCCCTTCCCGGGGCTGCTCTTAATCATTAGACTTCCCTGTAGCATGCTTTCCAGGCGGAATCGAACATTTCTAATTCCCACTGAATCCTCTTTTTTGCATTCTTCCGGTACAAAACCGGCACCATCGTCCGTAATCGTTATGATGATGTTATTCTCCTCACGAATGGTATGAAGCCATACCGTTCCTTTTCTTCCATGCTCCACCAGTCCATGCTTGATTGCATTTTCTATAATAGGCTGTATCGTAAGCGGTGGAATCTGAAAATTTGATTCCTCAATATCCTTTTCAAACGTAATCACATCCGGAAATCTGAGCTGCTCTAATGAGACATAATCCACTACCTGCTCCAGTTCCCTTGAGAAATCAATCAGCCCTTCCTCCTCAATGATTTTAATATTTCTCCTTAAATATCGTGAAAAAAGGATCAGGGCATCATCGGCCTTTTCCGCATCATATTTGCAGTATCCGCTGATTGCCGTAAGAACATTAAAAATAAAATGAGTCCGGATCTGGCTCATCATGGTGGTGATACGTCGCTGCGTCAGTTTCCGCTCGTTCTCTGCCAACTGCCTGTCCTTTTCTGCAAGCTGCATTTCCTGCTCACTGTAGTTGAACATGGTAGCGATCCCCATAAATACAATATACAGGAGAAATGCCAGCAGGGAAAAAAGCAGACCGGACGAATTCCCCTTAATATAGAATGCAGCCACATCAGCGATTACCCCTACCACACAGATAAGAGGAAGCTTTTTCCCTATTAACATTTTAAACTTCTGGGGATATTTAACCCGTTCCAGAATGATAGTTCCGATTGCAGCAGCCGCCCCCACAGCAATCACAATGTGAGTGACAAACAAAGTTTCGCGTAGATCTCTCACTCCAAAGAATTGAAGCAATAGCTGTATCAGGCACATTAAGGATGCCACAATACAATAACCATCCAAAATGTTACGACTTACCTTGCTTAACCTGTCCTCCAGCCACTTGATCAAAGGCACGATACCCAGCATCAGCATCGTGATCGATACGTAAAACAGAAGTATCGGCCTGTTGGGGAGCATAAAAGGAGTAAATCTTGTATCTGTCAGTCTCCAGAGCCCCATCATGACTGAAAACATGCCAAGGGCTGCCAGGCTTTTGCCACGATGCTTCTTAATCAGGTTATACCCTGCGACACAGATGAAGACAATTCCCACAAAAACAGCCATACCTCCCAGGATAAGCTGCGGCAGATCTCTGGATAGTCTGTCATTGTAGATCGCCATCTGCGAGCCTATCAAAAATTCAACCTCTCTGTCACGAAAGCTCTCATACACAGGCGTAATAGTAACGCGGATTTCCTTCCCGATATCTTCACGATAAAGGGGAATCATCACCCAGTTACTACCCACTGTCTTACTGATCCAGTTTTCCCCGGAAGGTTTCAGACTGTAAATATTCTGCCCGTCCAGATAGACATCCACATATTGATGTACCTTATAAAAGGCAAGGTGCGTATCGCTGTAAAGTGTTTCACTAATAGAAAAAGTATACTCCTTCCTAACACCAATCGGCGCATCCACATCCCGGATTTCCCTGCAGGAATAGTCATCGATTCGAGTAAACCCTGAATCCTTTCTGCTTCGCTTTATCTCCACATTATCCGTCACACATAATAACACCAAAAGAGCCATCAGCGCCAGCCCGGCACCAATCGACAGCACGATTGATAGTTTGGATAAATCAATATTTCGTTTCGGTTTATCTCCTCTTTCTAAATCCGGCATAAAAGTTCTCCTTCTGTTCTTCCACTTCTATCTGCTCTTTTTAATATCCGGTTTCTTACATCTGCTATCAGTAATTATAAGGAATTATACCATACCGGTCCACATTTTCCCATCTCTCATTCCGGAATCTATCTTCATATTCCGGCTTACACCGGGAACTAATGTACTCATATACTTTCAGCCTGATTTCCCATGCAGTTGATGTAGCTTACAGGCATGAAGAAAAGAGATTGGAATTTCTCACTTCACATACCCCGACACCTTCACCTGTTCTCCTTTCACCTTGATTTCAATAGCGCCCACTTCGTCCGTGCGCAATACCTTCACACCTGCCTTTTCAAGCCGATCAAGCAGTTCCTTGTGGGGATGACCGTAAGAATTGTTAACACCGCACGAAATAACTGCATAGTGTGGGGAAAACTGCTGCAGGAAATCCTCTGATGTCGAATTGGCAGACCCATGATGCGCCACCTTCAGAAGTGTGTATTCATAATCTCCGATGCCGATGCTTTCTCCTGCTTTGCAGGTATCCAGCAGCTTTTCCTCTCCTTCTCCTTCCAAGTCTCCGGTGAGAAGTGCGTGAAAATCGCCATAGCTCATATCAAGCACGATGGAATATTCATTTGCCTCCCCTGTCTCATATCTCTTTTCCGGATGCAGACAGGTAATTATCAATTCACCGGCTTTGATTTGCTGACCGGCACTGATATACTGAACCGGAACGGCAGCAGCTGCAGCAGCTGTCTCCAGCTCATGATAAGCTTCCTGCCTGCTGTCTTCCCCTATATCCGGCAGGACCAGGCATTCCACGCGGATCCCGTTCTGCTTCCCCTGCTTAAGAAGTTCCTTCACGCCATTGCAGTGATCCTCATCGGGATGTGTTACAAAGACTGCTTTCAGGCAATTTGTTCCCTGATGCTTTAGGAACGGTATCAGACGATATTCTCCTACATCACTTACCGAAGAGCTTCCACCATCAATCAGAAACCTGCTGCCGTCCTCACTTTTCACATAAATTCCGTCTCCCTGCCCCACATCCAGGAAGGTAAGCTCAAGTTTTCCTCCCGAGCGCAGAACCAGAACAAAAACGGCTGCGGCTATAATCAGCCAGCGCATCAAAAGGGATAGCTTCTTTCGCAGTACCGCGATCAGCAATAATGCGGCCAGATATAGGACAAGCTGCCAGACCTCCGGTTTCCCCAGATTGAGAAGATGTGCCGGCAGCTCTTCACTGTAACCGCAGGCAGTCTCATAAATTCTAAGCACTCCACTGATCAAATAAACAAAAGGAATCGCAATTGGTTTACATAATATTCCAAGTAAAAGTACCATAAGACCGGCTGCCATCAGATAGCTCATAAGGGGAATAACCAAAAGATTCAGAAAAATGGAATACGGTGGAAATTGATAATAAAACCACAAATAAACCGGCAAAGTAATAACCGCTATTCCAAGTGCGGAAAGAAATATCTGTTCCACTTTTCCACACATCGGATTCGACAACGGCTTTCTGTGCTCTGTCAGGGCAGGTATGAGCAATGCAATTCCCAGCACACACCCGAAAGAAAACACAAACCCACTTTGATAAAAATACATGGGCTGTTCCAGAAGAAGCAACACTGCTGCAACGGCAAGGGCTGTCAAAAGATCATAGGTTCGCTCTGCCACAATCGAAAGCATATGTATGGAAAACATCAGTATTGCCCTGATCGCGGATACGGAAAAGCCAGTCATAATACCGTATAGCATCAGCACTATAGTTGCCAAAACCGCTGCTGCCTTCATGGGAATCCCGCATTTTCTAAGAAGTCTGAAAAGCCCCATGCCGAGCATGGATACATGCAGACCCGAAATTGCCAGAATATGTGCAATCCCATTTCTCTGATAAAGCGCTTTCAGTTCACTGTCCAACTCTCCTTTTTCTCCCAGAAGCATTGTCTGCATCAAGGCACTTTCCTTTTCAGGAAGATTTTCTGCAAAAATTCCTGCAAGAAAGCGTCGGAAACGATACAGGCCCTCTTTAAAATGATCATATTCAGTTGTCTGTTCCAGAATAATTGCCTGATTCAGGCGATAAGAAATTCCAGATATCTGATAAAAAGAATAGGCATCAAACTGTCCCGGATTCGTAGCTCTTTCAAACGTTTTCAGTTTCCCTGTAAGCGTTACCCTGCTCCCCATCCCGGGTTCCTTCTGCCCGGATTTCAAATAGCATATCACTTTTTCTCCGGGTGGTTCATCACCGGACAGATCCTTCAGATACAAGACAAGAATCTGCCCATTCGGTTGTCTTACGCTTTCCTTCCTGAATACCTTTCCTGCCAATGTCACTTCACAGCCCTGATAGGCGTCGTAATTCTTGCACACTTCAGGACTCAACAGACAGGCAATGTATAAAAGGAAGATCAGCAAAAGACACCCGAAAGCCAATGGGCGTTTTCCCATATTTTCCCTTTCTTTACCTTCCACACTGTGTTTACTGTTCCACTAACTCCAGATTTCGTTCAAATACCGTTGAAAGATTGACATTTTCTTTATAGCTTATATTTGTGTCACCATTGATTGAGATCTGGACCTTATTTACATTTGACAATTCTGCCAGAGAATTCGTCAAAGAGTAGATGGTAACCTCTGAGTTCACATTATAAATCTGTGTCAGGAAGGAATTATCCAGGTTTACATAACATATTCCATCCTTTACATTAACACTGACGATCTTCGTGTCCGGATTTATTGTGGGATAAGCCTGATCTCCTTCCTCCGGTCCTGCAATCAGCTGCTCTACCACCAGTCTTTCCACGGAGATATTGCTGCTGTACACCACCGTTCTTGTAACCTTTTTCAGTCCGTCTCCTGTTTCATTTGCCAGGTAAAGCGTCAGCTTTGCCTTTTCGTAAGTGTTGATCTCATTTCCGGCATTGTCAATGAACATATCCGCATTCATAACTCCTATAACGCTGCCGGAAGCATCCTTCAAAGGCTCTGTCCTGACCTGAAAGGAAACATACCGAATTCCGTCAATCTGTGTCAGAGTTCTTACAATTGCCGCGCGTACCAGGACTTCAGTCGTAACAGACTGTGTCAGATATCCCTCGTCAAAATTCAGCGTCAGCTGATCCTCCGTAATACTATAATCAAGAAGATGAAAGCTGCCGGAAAGAGGGACCTTATATTCAAGCTTCTCCGGCACTGTACCAAGCTGAGTGATCAGTTCTTCAAGAAGTGCATCTGTGTCCGTCGTCTCCGTTCTGTATTCACCCGCAAAAAGTGCTGTTTCTTCGTGGTTTACATAATATATTTTATACAAATCTCCCTGCTCCTGCTTTCCCTTCTGTCTGCAGGCACACATGCTGATCACACTTAATGTCAATAGCAGGAAAAGTATAAGGCTTCGCTTTCCCTTCATACGAATGGTCATACTCCTTTCCTATGCCAGTACCCTGGTAAGCGGTATTTTTACAAGAAATGTTGTTCCTTCCCCTTCGGTACTTTCCACCTTTATGGACCCACGGTGAAGCAGTACCGCGCTTTTGGTAATTGCAAGTCCCAGGCCGGTTCCTCCGATTTCCCTGGAATGAGATTTATCTACTCTATAAAATCTCTCATAGATCTGTCCGATACTTTCCTCCGGAATGCCAATTCCCGTATCGGATACCTGAATGGTAAAAAACTGGTGGTCCGCATCCACAATCACCTCTACCCTGCCCTGCTCCTTGTTATACTTAATCGCATTCTCAACAAGGTTTGTAAGGATCAGGGAAACCTTCACTTCATCCACCTCAGCGATAACTTCACGTTTGCTGATCAGCGTTACCTCAACATTGTTCTTTCTGGCTATCGGGCGCAGTCTCTTCAATATGATCTCAGTCAGTTCGTTGATATTTACCACGCTGATATTCAGCTGTGCTGCTGACTTGTCCATTTTTACCAGTGCCAGAAGATCATTGATGATTTTATCCTCACGTTCAACCTCCTGTGCAATATCAACCATGAATTCATGATAAAGTTCGGGTGGCACATCCTGCTGGGCAAGAAGCGAATCTGCCAACACCTTTACGGATGTGATAGGCGTCTTCAGCTCGTGAGACACATTTGCCACAAACTCCTTACGGGAATCATCCAGCATTTTCATTCTTTCCAACAGACTATTAAAGGCGTTTGCAATCTGCTCTGTTTCCAGATAATCGGATACGGTAATGGGATCATTGGTATATCCCTCCTTCACCTCGCTGATAGCACCGGATACCCGGTCAAAAGGCCATGTGATCAGCTGAGCAAGCAAAAGGGCAATCGCAAAGATACAAAAGATCATGATGCTTTCAATGATCAATGCCTTGCGATTCAGAATTTCCATGGTTGTGACAATTGTATCCGTTGATACGCTGATCAGCATGACACCCCTCACAACTTCCGTTCCGCCGGGTGTTTCCGCTGTCGCCATTTTATCGGAAACCGTCTCTATGATGGGAATGGTAATCTCGATAAAGCCGTTTACCGCATCGTGGCTTGCTGTGTTTGTCCCCTTCATGCATTTGATCACTTCTTCAGAAATGATGGTTTTTCCTTCACTGATCCCGTAAGTATCCTTTACTACCTTCAGGTTGCCGTTGATAATGAGTACCCTTCCGTTGTACAGACTGGAAAGCTGTTCCAGCTCTGCATTGATCACCTCAGAAGACGGGTCCTGCAAATAGTTATATGTAATCAGATGATTTGCAATAATTTTCAGCTGAGTCTGTACGTCTGAAATGCGCACCGCGATTGCCCGGTCCTCATAGTTTTCCATGATTCCCGCACGCATAATGAAGCTTGGGATGATTCCCATCAAAAAGAAAATAACAAACAGGCGGACCTTCAGGCTCCGCCATATCTTGAATCTATTCAGAATTGTTTTTATTTTTTCAGCCATAAGCTGCACTGCCTCTCAAACCGGAATCCGATTTACTATATTATGCAAAATAATAGCCTACGCCCCACTTGGTATGAACATATTTAGGTTCCGAAGGATTTTTTTCTATCTTTTCCCGCAGCCTTCTGACATGTACATCCACTGTCCGCACATCTCCCGGATAGTCATTTCCCCATACCAGCTTTAGCAGATTCTCACGGCTGTACACCTTGTTTGCATTCACCACCAGAAGCTCAAGCAGTTCAAACTCTTTGGCTGTCAGATTGATTTCCCTGCCTGCAATATAAACTCTTCTTCCTTCACAGTCAAGCTTCAAGTCTCCATTCTCGATCACCCTGGCTGCCTCTCTGGGCTTCGGAGATGTCCGCCGGATAATTGCCTTGATCCTTGCCTTTACCTCCAGAATATTAAAGGGCTTGGTAATATAGTCATCTGCACCATACTCCAGACCGAGGATCTTGTCCATATCCTCGCCTTTCGCAGTTAACATAACAATGGGGACACTGGAAAATTCCCGTACCTGTTGACATACCTCAAAGCCTGTAAGCTTAGGGAGCATCACATCCAAAAGGATAATATCATACTCCTTATTTTTTATCATAGTAAGCGCTTCTTCCCCGTCATAGGCACAATCCACTTCCATTCCATCCTGTTCCAGGCTGAACCGGATTCCCTTTACGATCAGCTTTTCATCGTCAACTACCAGCACTTTTTTTGCCATTTTATTACTCTCCCACTTGTCCTACACACAATTATACGGTAATGCTGTCTCTGATTTTTTGAAACAGCCCCTCTTTTATCCCCTCAACATTCATAATATCTTCTATTCTTTGATATGCCCCGTTTGCTTCCCGGTATGCAATAATACTTTTAGCCTTACTGGTGCCGACTCCGGGCAGCATACAAAGAAGTGCCTCACCCGCCGTATTAATATTGATCAGTCCGCCTCCGCTGTTTTCCTCCGGTGCACCGTCCGGTGAAGTCCCGGCATCACCCTCTGAAATGCCCGTACTGTCTGAAATTTCCGTCCATGCCACTTCTCTTGTTTCTTCCACTGTGGGGACATATATTTTCATTCCGTCAGTGACCGGACCAGCCTGATTCAGATAGTCCTCACGCGCATCCTCCCGAAATCCTCCCGCAGCCTCTACCACCTGATAAATTCTGCTTCCGTTGTCTAACGTATAAACTCCGGGACAATTCACTGCCCCACAGATATGTACCACGCAGAAGACTGTCGCTTCTACCGGCATAGTAGCCGGCGATGGGGACAGTTCCGGCTCCTCCTCAGCCTTTTGGGAAGCCTGTGTCTCATCTTCTTTCTCCGGATCCGTCTCTCCTACAGCAGATGTAAGCATCAGGGTTTCCGTTTGTTTTTCATTTCTTTTACATCCCAGCAGAATGCAGAATAAAACAACGAAAATCCCCGCAGCAATCTTCCATTTTTCCTTCATCGTTACTCCTTCCTGCAAAGCAGAAAGCCCCTTATAACGATACTATCTTATTGTAAAATAAATTGCAGGGATTGACAAGCCCTTGGGAAATTTTGTTGCAGCACTTATTTCCATTTAAATATAACGATTCCCGCAATTGCAATGACCATTCCAATCAGCTTACGCCATTCAAGAGGCTGTTTTTCCACACCGAACCAGCCGAGCAGTTCGATCACATATGCCACAATGAGTTGCGCGATCACGATCAGCATGACTGCTCTGGCAGGGCCAAGCATTTCCATGCTTTTAATTACTGTATACGTAATAAATGCGCCGATTGCGCCTCCAAGCAGCATATATTTGGGCTCCACCTTAAATAGCGCTCCAAAGGACGAACGATCAGCACACAGCCATGCACCAAGACAGACCAGAAGAGCCGTCAGTTGCACAAAAACATTTGCCACCCAGATACTGGAATCCTTGGTTACCTGTGTGTTGAACACTCCCTGAATACTCATCAGTGCCCCTGAAATAAGCGCAATAAAAAATCCAATCATATGGGCCTCCTTCACATTTCTTACTACTTCATCATACCCACATGATTGGAAATTTATTCGCATCCTGCTCTATTCAGGAACAATTCTTTTTTGGTATTTACTCACCTTCTGAGCCCTCTAATGTATTCTCTTCGAAGTATTCCTCATCGACATACTCTTCCTCCTGCTCCTGTTCCTCGTATGTCACCTCAAGATATTCCTCTTCGTATGCTTCTCCCGTAATCTGGCTCTTAATCTGCTCCGACAATTCCTTTAACTCCCTGTTGGCATCTGCCCCGTTCCAGATTTCAGAGAAGGAAACCTCAAGTTGAACCCAGAAATTGCTTGTTTCAAGCATTTTCGGCATAGAAATTGATTTCTCATACTCCTTTGCAAACTGTTCCAGCGCTTCGTAGCCGTAATCCACATCCTTTGCTGCGGACACCTTTCCCGTGCGGGCATATAAAATATCCGTATACTCATTGGTCAGAAAATAGGCGAAATCATTTGCAACCTCTTTCTTTTCAGAATACCCATTGACCACCACGCAGTTGGTTACGGAAAGAGAACGGGTCTTCATCTTATCATTGATATCCGGTGTGACGGCAATTCCATACTCATATTCAAACAATCCGTCTGCCATTGCATGCTCCAGGGCAAACACAGCATCCGTTGTCGCCACCGTAAATACCATTTTCCCTGCCATAAACTCATCCAGAATTCCTTCATAGCTGATCTGACTGGTATCTATGGAAAAGAACTGATTCAGCTCCTGATATGCCTCCATACTCTTAATTGCATTTTCATTGTAAATATCAATCTGTGAAGTATCCCAGCCGGCTTCGCCACCCATCCGGATTGCATCCCCCACAAAGAAGTAATTATAGAAAATATCTGTTACATCCCACTTAAATACACCTTCCACCTGCTGCGGTGCATCATAGCTGTCGGCAAACGTTCTGATATCCTCAATCGTATCCGGAAGGAGCTCCTGCATCTTAGCTGAAATCTGCTCCTCCGTAAACTGTTCCTCCTTGTCTGCACTGCCTTCTGTGCCCTCCAGGGCCTCAATCTTATCTTCCTCCAGAAGACCGGCGTCCTCCTTCGCCTGCACTGCCTCTGCCTCCAGACGGCTTTTCGCCAGATCCCTTATATAGGTCTTATTGTAGAGCAGCGCACTTGTCTCAAAATAAAAAGGATAACCGATCAGCTTGTCCTTGTAGGTAGCTGCCTGTAGACCGGTGCCGATGTATTCATCCTCCATCACAATTCTGTCAGGGGGCGTCACCTCATTTGCAAGTCCTGCCAGATAAGCTTTTTCAAGAGAATCATGTCCAAGAATATAGAGATCCGGTGCATCGGCTTCCAGGGAATTCTGATTGATCTTTTCCAGATATTCCAGTCCGGATTCCAACACCGGAACCACCCTCACATCATGGTTTTCATTGTAGGTTACTGCAGCACTGCTCAAATATGAAGTAAGCGCTTCATCCGTATACCACAGATAAAGCGTTTCCTTCTCTTTTGTAAACACAGTATTTTCCTGTTTTTCCGTAACCTGGCGTCCAGATTTGGCTGTTCCAAAGGTAAGTGCTGCGGCTATGGCAATGATTCCCACTGCCGTCAGTCGTTTTTTCAGACTCATTCATTTACTCCGTTTCTATTCATCCAGACAGGTCTTTAAAATTGAAAGCATCTCATCCACATGCTTTTTCTCAATAATAAGAGGCGGCACAAACCGAATGATATTTGTACCTGCATTAATCAGGATCAGTCCTTTGTCAAGCGCCTTGGTAATGATCTCACCTACCGGCTTCTTAAACACCAGCCCCTGCATCAGCCCCAGACCGCGTCTTTCTTCAATACAATCATATTCCGTTACAAGCTCATCCAATTTTTCCTTCAGATAAGCCCCTACTTCATTTACATTATCTATTATATGGTTCTCCTCAAATAAATCAAGCACAATATTTATGGCAGCTCCGGCAAGAGGATTTCCTCCGTAGGTGGTTCCGTGGTCCCCACTGGTAAGAGAATTCTGTCCTACCTTCTCTGTCATCAAAAAGGCACCTACCGGCACACCACAGCCAAGAGCCTTGGCTGTGGTCATGATATCCGGCTTGATACCATATTTCTGCCAGGCAAACATAGAACCGGTACGCCCCATACCACACTGGATCTCATCCAGGATCAGCAGAATATCCCTTTCCTCACAGAGGGCCTTCACCTGCTTTAAAAAGCTCTCCTGCGCGGGATAGATACCACCCTCTCCCTGCACCGTCTCAAACAAAATGGCACAGGTTTTATCTGTCACGTTTGCAAGCACACTTTCAAAATCATTCATCCTTGCAAAACGGATATTTCCGATCATCGGCTGAAAGGCTTCCCTGTATTTGGGATTTCCGGTCACGGATAACGCTCCCATGGTCCTTCCGTGAAAGGAATGCTCCATGGCAATGATCTCATGATCAGTGCTTCCGTCCTTCAGATACGCATATTTTCTTGCCGCCTTAATGGCACCCTCCACGGCCTCTGCGCCACTGTTGGTAAAGAACACTCTGTCCATTCCGGAAGCCTTTTTTATCTTTTTTGCTGCCTCAATTGCAGGAACATTGTAATAATAATTTGAGGTATGGATCAGTTTATCAATCTGCGCTTTCAAAGCATTGTTATATTTCTGATTATTGTATCCCAATGCAAAAACTGCAATTCCTGCGCAAAAGTCAAGGTATTTTTTCCCTTCCACGTCATAAAGATAAACACCATCCCCCTTATCAAGAACCACCTGATACCGATTGTAGGTGTGAAGCAGTGCCTTTTCTGCCTCCTCAATATATTCCTTCATTGTTTCCATCTCTTTTTGTTTTCCTCCATTTAAAAATCATCCTCGCGGGAAGCTTTTACTGCTCCATGGTATTCTTATCCTCATCCCTGATAATTGCAGTTCCCACACCGGAATTGGTAAAGATTTCAAGCAACAAACAGTGAGGAATCCGGCCATCCAGAATATGGACTCTGTTAACACCATTTTCAATGGCCGAGGTACAATTATTCAGTTTTGGAAGCATTCCACCGCCAATAAAGCCATCCTCGATCAGTTTATTTGCCTCCGACGCCGTAATTCTTGAAATGAAAGAATCTTTGTCATTGATATCCTTATACAGCCCTTCAATATCCGTGAGAAATACCAGTTTATCGGCACCTACAGCCTTGGCAATGGCACAGGCTGCATCATCTGCATTGATATTGTAGGTCTGAAAGTTTTCATCCATCCCGATCGGTGCAACAATCGGCAGATAGTCATTTTCCAACAGATCGTAAAGGATCTTGGCATTGACAGTCTTCACATCACCTACAAAGCCAATATCCTGTCCGCCGGAATACTTTTTCTCCACGTTTAAAAGCTTTCCATCCTTTCCGCTGACACCGACAGCCTTTACTCCCAGCTCTTCCACCATAGTCACGAGACTTTTGTTCACCTTGTTCAGCACCATCTCAGCAATTTCCATGGTCTCCTCATCCGTCACACGAAGCCCGTTTATGAACTGCGCTTCCTTGCCAACCTTCCCAACCCAACGGCTGATTTCCTTTCCGCCGCCGTGAACAATGATAGGCTTAAAGCCTACCAGCTTCAGCAAAGTAACATCCTTAATGACATTTTTTTGAAGTTCCTCATTACTCATAGCCGAGCCGCCGTATTTTACCACAATGATCTTCCGGTTAAACTTCTGTATGTAAGGAAGGGCTTCAATCAGCACCTCCGCCTTCTTTAAAACATCCTGCATATCCTTATCCATTTTTTCCTCCATTCTGAAATGCCATGATTTCTTCCGCTTTTCTAGCTGCGGTAGTCCGCATTGATCTTTACATAATCATAGGTCAGGTCACACCCCCACGCAGTAGCACTTTCCTCTCCCATTTTCATATCAACCAGAACAGTTACCTCCGGCTCTGACAAGATCTTTGTTGCTTCCTCTTCATTGTAGCCTGTAGATACCCCATCCTGATAAATCTTGATACGTCCTGCCTTGCTCTCAAAATACAGATCAATCTTTTCCGGATCAAACTGTACCCCCGAATAGCCGAGGGCACACAAAACTCTGCCTGCATTCGCATCATGTCCGTAGATCATTGCCTTGACCAGACTGGAGCAGACTACAGATTTACTTAATATACGTGCGTTTTCCTTCGTGTCGGCCCCGATTACCTTAGTTTCCAAAAGAGCTGTTGCTCCCTCCCCGTCTCCTGCCATCATTTTGGCTAAGGACTCATTTATGTAATGAAGAGCCGCCTTGAATTCTTCGTATTCCGGTGTGCCATCCTGAATCTCCGGATTCTCAGCCATACCGTTTGCCATCACCAGAAGAGTATCATTGGTGGACGTATCCCCGTCAACAGAGATCATATTAAAGGTATCAACCACATCCTCCTTCAGCGCTCTGGTAAGAAGTTCCTTGGAGATCACAGCATCAGTGGTTACAAAGCCAAGCATCGTACACATATTGGGATGGATCATTCCGGAGCCCTTGCACATGCCTCCCAGGGTGACTTTCACGCCCCCAATCTCAATTTCTACTGCTGCCTGCTTGGATCGGGTATCTGTTGTCATGATGGCTTCTGCTGCCTGGGTTCCCGCATCCAACGTTTCTGCCTTTGCTTTCGCAAGCTTTTCAACACCGGCCTCAATCCGATCTATCGGGAGCTGCATGCCGATGACACCTGTGGATGCAACCAGCACTGCATCCTCCGGGATATTCAAGAGTTCCGCGCTCTTCTTTGCTGTCCTACTGCAATAGTCAAGTCCCTCTTTTCCCGTACAGGCATTGGCAATTCCCGCGTTGATGATCACTGCCTGCCCAAAGGGCGATTCCTCAACCACCTTCTTATCCCACAATACGGGAGCCGCCTTCACCACATTGGTGGTAAAGGTTGCCGCCAGAGTGCAGGGCTTTTTACTGTAAATGATTGCCATATCCTTTCTGTTCTGATATTTGATAGCAGCCTCCGCACCTGCTGCCTCAAAGCCTTTTGCTGCTGTTACTCCACCTGTTCTGATCTTCATAGCTTCCTCCTTGCCGTCTTCTGCGGCTGTTTCTTTTCTTATCCGTTAAACCTTACAATATTTTCCTTATTTAAAACAAAGTCATAATAGTTAAGATCCTCTCTTCTCGTCCATCCGATTTCCTTCCAGAAAGCATTTCCGATGTCATTTTTCGTAAAGGCTATCAGTGAAACTTTGCTGATCTTTTCTCTCTGAAGTGCTTCCATGCAGTGCACTACCATGTTCTTTCCGATTCCGTTCATCCGGTAATCCTCATGCACACACACGTGATACAGACATCCCCGTCTGCCGTCATGCCCACACAGAATGCTTCCTACGATCTTCCCGTCACTCACTGCCACAACACTGGTACCGGGATTTCTCGTAAGAAATCTCTCCACACCTTCCCGGGAATCATCAATGCTCCTGATCGCAAAGCCCGAAATACTCATCCAAAGCTTGTGAACACCTTCATAATCTTCAATTGTCATGGGACGGATCGCAATCTCTTCCAGATTTTTCTTTATCATTTTGCTTTACTCCTCTCGAAGTTGCACTGCCCGATATTCATGTTTTACATAGGGCAGGAACTTATGAAGCACGTCACTCGTTCTGAGCCGCAGACTGGATGTATTGACGCAGGGATGACAGCCGAGATATTCCTCTGCAAGAATCTCCTCATCAATCAAAAGGTTCACATGCATTTCCTTGTCATTCATCAGCCCCATAACACTGACAGCACCTGGTGAAATATGAAGGTATTCCTCCATAAATTCCTCCGGTGCAAAGGAAAGTCTTGCTACGCCGAGCTGCTTCGACACTTCCTTTGTCTTGAACTTTTTTTCTCCCGGCATCATCAAAAGATAAAAAACCGTCTTCTGGGTATTACACAAAAACAGATTCTTGCACATGCGGATTCCCAAAAGCTCATCCACTCCATGACACGCCTCAATGGTTGCCATCGGCTCATGATCCATTCTTTTAAAAGGAATATCCAATTTGTGAAGCAGTTCATACACTGCCATCTCTCTTTGGAGTCTCCCCTCCCCGGAAGGAATATCCTCATACAAGTTGAAATCGTGTATCAATTCATTCTTTTCGCTCATTATAAATTCAGTCCTTTGTTCTCCGCACAGCCTAACATGATATTCAGACACTGGATCGCTGCACCGGATGCGCCTTTCCCAAGATTGTCAAACTGTGCATGTAGAACTACTCTCTCCTCGTTTCCTGTCACATAAATCTTCAGTCCGTCCCAGCCGGAGCATCCGTTTCCTGCCATCATGCCCTTCAATTCTTCTTCCGCTCCATAAGGCATGACCTTGATAAACTGCTCACCCGCATAATATTCCGCAAAGAATTTTGTCAGCTTTTCCGGTGATGTTTCTTTTTTCAGATAGTCAGTATAAAGAGGAAGGCTTACCACCATACCACTGTAATAATCTGCAACGATGGGAGAAAACAACGGTTCTCTTGAAAGACCTGTAATCTTCTTCATTTCCTTTAGGTGCTTATGTTTCTGAGTTAATGCATATTCTCTGGGCGCATCAAGCTCTACCGGACGTTCATCAGATTCATACTCAGCAATCATCTTTTTCCCGCCACCACTGTAGCCTGTGAGGGAAAAAGCAGCCACCGGATAGTCGGAAGGCAAAATCCCCTGTGAAACAATCGGATATGCCAGTGAGATAAAGCCTGTAGCATGACAGCCCGGCACAGCAATCCTCTTTCCTTCTTTAATCTTATTTCTATGTACCGACGAAAGCTCCGGAAAGCCGTATGCCCATCCATCCTCCGTTCTGTGTGCAGTGGAGGTATCAATAATCCTTACATTTTCATTTTCCACAAGAGAAACGGACTCCCGTGCTGCTGCATCGGGAAGACAAAGGAAAGTAATATCCGACTGATTGATCAGGCGCTTTCTCTCCTCCACGTCCTTACGCAATTCAGCTGAGATGGGAATGAGTTCAATATCGTCTCTTTGCCCGAACCGTTCGTGGATCCGCAGTCCCGTGGTTCCTTCACTTCCATCTATAAAAATTTTTGTTTTACTGCTCATAGTCTCTCTCCTCGCTCTATGTATTTTATTGTCCTCTTTTACATCTGTGTCAAATAAAATATCAGCATGCTCTAAAATTATAACTCCTGAACCGTCTGTTTTTCAACAATACATTCCCATTCCTTCTACAATATTCTCATTCACTCTACATGATAGGGCTTTTGTGGCCTTTTCTTTCTTCTGTGCCCCGCCCTGCTACTGGCCCCGGGGCTTTTGTGGCCTTTCTCGCTTCTGTGCCCACCTGCCCCTAAATCACAGAGCATCTAACAGAGCATTTATATTTATTTTTTGTCGTCAACTGCAGGCGCACCCACTTAATAGGAGTTAATCATTCTGAAAAGTATTCACAAGGAATTGTTAAGAAATAGATCCATTTTCTTCAAATCCGATTTTCTCATAATTTTCCAGCTGTTTTCACTTTGGTCAAGCAGTGCCGCCAAAATTATGCGCCTCTCAAAAATGTATTTTTAAACACTTTATTCATGTTATTCACGTTCTATTTCCAATAATTATGCAACATATCTCATAATTATGCAATACTTTTTTTATTTTCCCATCATTTCATAAATATCATATGTAAACTGCAATATAGTCGACTGTCATAAAATACAGGCTTTGAATGCAGTTCCACTCTTGATTTAATGCATATTAATTCGAATAATATGCATAATATTCAAATATATTTCCATTTTATGCAATTAAATACAGGTTTTTCTTTTAAATATGCAAAAATAACTGTTGCATTCTTCTCTGTTTTGTAGTATATTGTGATTTATCGATAACAAACAAAAATATTAATAAAAAATACACATGGAGGCATTCTATTATGAAAGAAAAAGTTATCTTAGCGTATTCAGGCGGACTCGATACAACTGCGATCATCCCCTGGCTGAAGGAAAACTTCGATTACGAAGTAGTCTGTGTCTGCATCGACTGCGGACAGGGCGAGGAACTGGACGGCCTTGAAGAAAGAGCAAAATTCTGCGGTGCTGAAAAATTATACATACTTGATGTAACAGATGAGTTCTGCGATGAGTATATCGTTCCTTGTGTGCAGGCTCACGCTGTCTATGAAAACAAGTATCTTCTTGGTACCTCCATGGCAAGACCGCTGATTGCAAAGAAGCTGGTGGAAATTGCCCGTAAGGAAGGCGCTGTTGCCATCTGCCATGGTGCAACCGGCAAGGGAAATGATCAGATTCGTTTCGAGCTTGGTATCAAGGCACTTGCTCCTGACTTGAAGATCATCGCTGCATGGAGAAATGACAAATGGACACTGGATTCCCGTGAATCTGAAATTGAGTACTGCAAGGCACACGGCATTGACCTTCCGTTCTCCGCAGATTCCAGCTACAGCCGTGATCGTAACTTGTGGCATATCAGCCATGAAGGTCTGGAACTTGAGGATCCTGCTAATGAACCCAACTTCGAGCATCTGCTTGTCCTTGGCGTAACTCCCGAGAAGGCTCCCGATGAGGGCGAGTATGTTACCATGACCTTTGAAAAAGGTGTTCCCACCTCCGTAAACGGTAAAAAGATGAAGGTATCCGATATCATTCGTGAGTTGAATCGGTTAGGCGGGAAACATGGCATCGGTATTGTAGATATCGTGGAGAATCGCGTTGTAGGTATGAAGTCCAGAGGTGTTTATGAAACTCCCGGCGGAACCATCCTGTATGAAGCTCATCAGCAGTTAGAGGAGCTGATTCTTGATCGTGATACTTATGCCGTTAAAATGGATATGGGCAACAAGATGGCACAGATTGTTTACGAAGGAAAGTGGTTCTCCCCGCTTCGTGAAGCAGTTCAGGCTTTCATCGAGTCCACACAGCAGTATGTAACCGGTGAAGTCAAATTTAAGCTTTACAAGGGTAATATCATTAAAGCCGGCACTACTTCTCCTTACTCTTTATATAATGAAAGCATTGCTTCCTTCACAACCGGTGACCTGTACGACCATCATGATGCAGAAGGCTTCATCAATCTGTTCGGTCTTTCCACCAAGGTTCGTGCTATGAAGATGCAGGAGCGCGGTGAACTGAAATAATTGTCTGCAAAACTATGGAGGTCAATCACCTTTATGGACGTAATCACACTGTTACTGGTTTATTTTGTTTCAGTAAATCTGATTGGTTTTGCCTTTATGGGCATCGACAAATATAAAGCAAAAAAAAGGGCCTTCCGGATTCCGGAAGCCACCCTTTTTATCATTGCAATCATTGGCGGAAGCATAGGTTCCCTATTGGGAATGTATGCTTTTCGTCATAAAACAAGACATCGAAGCTTTGTCTATGGAATGCCCTTTATTTTATTGGTACAGCTAGCACTTCTTATTGCATTTTTAAACGCACCTATTGAGATATCCATCATTTAACGGGAGGAACGCAAGATGCACATCGCCATCTGTGATGACAATATTGCTGACAGAAAGCAGTTAGAACGGTTGTTGGGACGTGAATCGGATAAGCGCAAGTCAGATACCGGTGTATTTTACACAGATTCCTACGGAGACTGTGAGGTTCTCGGCAAAAATCCCATGCCATATGACCTTTTCTTTATTGATCTTACCGAAAATGCTCCGGACGGTCTTTCCTTTGCGTTACAGCTGCGCCGTTTCGGTGTAACGGTTCCCATTGTACTGTGCTCCTCCAAAATTGACTACAAAGCTGCCTATGAAGCACTTCCCGAATGTCCCTATGATTTCATGTTTCTGGAAAAAGCTATCCGTACCGAAGAGCTTTCAAAAACGCTGGATCAGACCATTGAGTTATTGGAAAAGCGGGTTCCCATGATTGAATTGCGCTCCGATACGGAAACCTTTTATGTACAGGAAGACGATATCGTCTATGCGCTCACACAGGGACAATATGTCCATGTTTTTCTAAAGGACGGAAGAAGCATCCTGCTTCTTACCGACATGCTCAACTTCTACTCCACTGTTGATATGTACAGCCATATGGTTCTGCTTACCGACAGGGTTCTGTTTAATATCGTATATATGGACAGCTATACCCCCTTTAAGGTAATATTAAAGGACGGGACCTCTCTGAAGTCCACGCCCTTCTCAACCAAATATATTAAGCTTGCTCTAAAAATGTATCAGGAAGAAGAACATCCTACAATGTGACAATTACACCCCCGTCATTGGCATACATGCTGCTGACACCCTTGGTATCCATGATCACTACATCCTTCACCTTGATTTTATCTAAAATCATTTTCTTTACGCTCTGTGCACGCTCAAGGCAGTTACAATGTGTGATCATCAACGTTTTTTCCTCCGGATGAACCGCTTCCTTTACAACGGTCTCTGCCATCTTGGCCAGAGCCTTCTTAATTCCGATCGTCTGTCCCAACTGGATGATCTCACCCTTATTCGCTCCCATAACCGGCTTAATACTTAAGGTGGATGCTACCAATGCCTTCACACCGGTCAATCTCCCATTTTTTCTTAAAGTCTCCAGGTTGTCCAGGACAAAATAAGTGTTCATATTGTCTCTGTAATCTACCAGTTTCTTGCAAATTTCTTCAAAGGAAAGCCCTTTCTCCGATAACTCTACTGCCTTAAATGCCGGTTGTGTCTCTCCACAGCTTGCAGATTCCGAATCAAGAATAAAGATATTCTTTTCACCAAACTTTTCATGATACAGCTTTTTTCCAAGCTCTGCACTGTTGTAGCTTCCGCTCAGCTTGGAGGATAAGGTAAATACAAAAACATTGTCCGCATCCGTCTTGAATGCCTCCATAAATTTTTCCGGAGAAGGGCAAAAAGACTTGGGACATTTGGGGGATGCCGCCACTTTTTTAAGAAATTCAGCCTGATCAAACGTCTCATCATCCATGATCAATTCATCGCTCACTTCCAGTCCCAGCGGCACACGTTCAAACCTCGGATCGTTTTCATATTCTGCCGGGAATTCGCAACAGCTGTCTGCTACAATCTTATAACTCATAACAACCTCCAAAACCGTTTTATATAATTATTCATAACCATTCGATGTAGTTTTCATTACCACATATGATAACATACCTCACACAAGGTGTAAACCCCTTTATTGCAAATCCTTCCATTCTGATTTATGAGTCTTTATCCTTGCACCTTCCCCGGAAATATTATAGAATGTAATAGGCGCAAAGGAAAACCAAGCGACGCCGTAGGCGGCATTTGGTTTTCCTGCGCCATTAACGAGCAAACTGTCTGCGCAGCAGACGGCTAAGCACCGCAGGTGCGAGTTTGCGAGTTTAAACCGCACGGCGGGTAAAGGCCGCAGGTGCGGGTTTGCGAGTTTAAACCGCACGGCGGGTAAGGGCCGCAGGTGCGGGTTTGCGAGTTTTCTTCGCAAAGCAGACCAAGCGACGCCGTAGGCGGCATTTGGTTTTAATAAATAAAAAGTGAGGTATCAGTCATGACCACAAATGAAAAGGCATTAATGCTGCATGAGCAATGGAACGGTAAACTGGAGACTGTTTCCAAAACCCCGGTGAAATCCCGTGAAGATTTGTCACTTGCCTACACGCCCGGTGTGGCAGAACCGTGTAAGGTAATTGCGCAGGATAAGGAGGCGGCTTACAAGTATACCATGAAGGCAAACACAGTGGCAGTTGTTTCCGACGGAAGCGCTGTTCTCGGTCTTGGAAATATCGGTCCCTATGCGGCTATGCCTGTTATGGAAGGGAAAGCTGTTCTCTTTAAAGAATTCGGTGGGGTCAACGCAGTTCCCATTTGTCTGGATACCCAGGACACAGAGGAGATCATCAAGGCTGTCACCTATCTTGCTCCCGGCTTCGGCGGGATCAATCTGGAGGATATCAGTGCTCCCAGATGCTTTGAAATCGAAGAACGCCTGAAGGAAATCCTGGATATTCCTGTTTTTCATGACGATCAACATGGCACCGCAATTGTGGTTCTTGCCGGTATCATCAATGCTTTAAAGGTAGTTGGAAAAAAGAAAGAGGATTGCCGCGTGGTCGTAAATGGTGCCGGAAGTGCCGGTGTAGCCATCACAAAACTGCTTCTGACCTATGGATTCCCCAACATCATCATGTGTGACAAGGTGGGAATCGTATCCAAGGATACAGAAGGTCTTAACTGGATGCAGAAGAAAATGACTGAAGTTACCAATTTAAATAATGAAAAGGGCTCTCTTGCCGATGCCTTGAAGGGTGCCGATATCTTTGTGGGCGTCTCAGCCCCCGGTATTGTTTCCAAGGAGATGGTTGCATCCATGAATAAAGATGCTATTCTCTTTGCCATGGCAAACCCGGTTCCCGAGATCATGCCGGACCTTGCCAAGGAAGCCGGGGCACGCGTTGTCGGAACCGGCAGAAGTGACTTCCCGAATCAGGTTAATAACGTAGTTGCTTTCCCCGGAATCTTTAAAGGTGCCCTGGAAGGCCGCGCTTCCCAGATCACTGAGGAAATGAAGCTGGCAGCTGCAAATGCCATTGCTTCCCTGGTTCCTGATGAGGAATTGAACGAGGATAACATTATGCCGGAGGCTTTTAATCCACGCGTTGCCGAGCTTGTTGCAGAAGCAGTAAAGTCACACATAAGGAAATAGCCACTAATACCTCCGAAATGAGATTTCAATATGATATGCGATCATACAGGCATCCGCGAAGACTGGCATGGAAAGCCATACTACTCGTTGGATGCCTATTGTAAAAACACTTATGGGGAAAAACTATATAAAGCTTCTCTGGATGCGGGTCTTTCCTGTCCTAACAGGGATGGTACTCTTGGCACCGGCGGCTGTATTTTCTGCAGTGCCGGAGGAAGCGGTGATTTTGCTGCCAGGATCTCCTGTGGCATACCTTCCGGCTCGGAAGCAGACAATAGCGCTGCCCTTGAAGTCTCTTTCCATCAGGCTTATGCTAAAAGCCTGTCTCTGCTTCAAAAAAAAGAAACCGGACACAGGTACATTGCTTATTTTCAAGCCTATACCAATACCTATGGTCCTGTTCCCTATTTGGAAAGAATATTTTCTCTTGCCTTAGAGGAGCCTACTGTTGCAGGTATTTCTATTGCAACCAGACCGGACTGTATCGATAGGGAAATCATGGAGCTGCTGATCAGGTTAAAAACAGCATATGCTCCCAAATTTATCTGGATCGAACTGGGACTGCAGACGATCCATGAAAAAACCGCTGCCTTTATCCGGCGCGGCTATCCACTTTCCTGTTTTGCAGACTGTCTGAATCGTCTTTATGATGCAAATATTCCGGTAATCGCACATGTTATTCTGGGATTGCCCGGTGAGACCAAAAGCGATATGCTTGAAACTATAGAATATCTGAACGCTACCCCTGTTTCCGGTATCAAGCTGCAGCTCCTTCACATTCTGAAGGATACTGATCTTGGGCAGCTGTATTTAGAAGCTCCCGATCAATATTGCAGACTGAACTCCCTAGAACAGTACCTGGATGTCCTGATACCGTGCATTACACATCTTAGAGCGGATATCGTCATTCATCGTCTGACCGGTGATGCACCGGCTCCTCTCTTGCTCGCTCCGCCCTTTAGCAGGAACAAACGCCTTGTTTTAAACACTCTTCATAAAAAGATGAAAGAGCAGCATGCATTTCAGGGGCAATATTTTACAGAAAGGAAGAAACCATGCACGATCCTTTAACGCTTTATAAACTGATTGTTCTCTATATGCTCACCAGAGTTGATTTTCCTTTGACTAAGGCACAGGTTGGCGATTTTATACTTGGAAAAGAATACACGAACTTTCTGACTCTCCAGCAGGCAATCGGCGAGCTGATTGATGCAGGACTTGTAACTGCACAATCAATCCGCAATCGCACCCACCTTACCATCACGGGAGAAGGTCGGGAGACTCTGCGCTTTTTCCAGAATCAGATCAATGACAGCATCAAGTCGGATATTGATGATTTTTTCCGTGAAAACGAAATTGAACTGCGCAATGAGGTCTCTATCCTGGCTGATTATTACAAGTCAACCTCCGGAGAATACGAAGCCCATCTCATTGCAAAGGATAAAAATGTAGATTTGGTTAACATAACTATATCCGTTCCTTCTGAAGAAACTGCCGCCGCTATCTGTGATAACTGGCAGAAGAAAAATCAGGATATCTATCAGTATCTGATCAGCCAGCTTTTTTGATCAAATCAAAGCATACCTTCTATTTTCTTTAAAACCGCATTGTACAATTGGAAAAACCCTTCCCAATTTTCTTTCAAAAACGCTTCATTTTCCTCTTTGGCCGCCATTTCCTGCTGGAATGCCATTTCTGACAGTTCTTCGGCTCCGATCTGCAGAGAAGTACTTTTTATTGCATGTACGATAATGGCGTAATTCTTCCAGTCACCCTGCTGGAAGAATTCCGGCAGGCGACTTAAATATTCCTGTCCCTGCTCCCAATAAGCCTTAAGCACCTCTGCATACATTTCTTCATTGCCATAGCAATACTGTATAGCCTTATCCTTACTCAGATGAACTTCCCTTTCCTTTCGTTCAGCCGGGAGATAGCGATCCAGAATTTGTTCCAACGCCTCGACATTTATCGGTTTAGACAAATAATCTGTAAAGCCTTCCTTCAGATAGTTCTCTCTGCTTCCGGAAACTGCATTTGCCGTAAGTGCTATTACCTCTGTCTGCGCATTGAAACCGTCCTTTTCCCGCCTGAGCATATGAAGGGTTTCGATTCCATCCGGTTCCGGCATCATATGATCCAAAAAAATCAAATCATACTTTTTCGTTCTGCAGCATTCAAGGCATTCCTGTCCTCCCGAGGCTGTTTCTACCTGAATTCCTGTCCGTTTCAGCAATGCTCTAAAGACCACAAGATTCATTTCATTGTCATCTACTGCCAGGACAGTGGCCTCAGGCGCATACAACTGCGTACCAGTATCCGGCAGAACACTGTCCCTTTGAAGGCGTCCTTTAGCAATCGTTGTTTCAATCTGTGATGCCTCCTTCGCCAGTTCCTCCTCTTCCCCGTAAACGATTCCCTGGGGAAGCTCCACCGTAAATCGCGATCCTTTCCCATACACGCTCTGCACATCGATGCTTCCGTGCATAAGCTCCACAAGCCGCTTCGTGATATTCAGTCCCAGTCCTGTCCCTTCAATTGAGCGATTGCGGTTTTCCTCTAATCTGGTAAAGCTCTCAAACAGGCGCTTTCTATCCTCCTCGCGAATTCCCATGCCGGTGTCCTCTACAGCCATGACTAGACAGAAAGGACCTTCTTTTTCACGTTTTCCGTTCACCTCAAGGAGAACACTTCCACTGGGCGTATACTTTACTGCATTGGTTAACAGATTATTTAGAATCTGTTTGATCCGGACCTCATCGCCATAAAGCGTCCTGGGTATCTCCCCGTCGATCTTCACCTGTGCCTGCAGCCCTTTCTTCTCCGCTTTCATCTGCAGAACCATAGAAACATCCTTCAGAAGATCAGCCACGTTATAGTTTGCCTCCACCAACTCCAGCTTTCCGGCTTCGATCTTTGAAAAATCCAGCACATCATTGATCAGCGCAAGCAGCATATCACCTGCCCGCCCAATACTCTGTGCGTATTCGTCAATGGTCTCATCCTTGTTTTCCCGCAGGATCATTTCATTCATTCCCATAATGGTGTTGATCGGTGTTCTGATTTCATGAGACATACTCGCCAGGAAATCTGCTTTGGATTTGCTCATCATGACAGCAAGCTGCTTTTCCTTCTCCAGCCCGATAATTTCCCGTCCTGTCTGGATGGATGCCATGATGATCAGAATAAAAAGTCCGATATTCATCATAATTCCTGTGGTCT
>SAMEA3663296__coassemble_114_pt1 | contig 45003 bp, 43 predicted proteins | sample SAMEA3663296__metabat2_high_PE_002 | metagenome-assembled genome bin SAMEA3663296 (sample SAMEA3663296) | pig gut metagenome | biome: pig gut; feature: pig-associated habitat; material: faeces | place: China | collected 2013 | reverse complement strand
AACGGTTACATCCTCATAGGAATAGCCGTCAAGATGAATGCAGGTTTCTTCTGCGGTAGAGAAATAGGCCAGAAAATAGGGGTAACGGTCTATGGAAAACAGATAGTGATAGCAGCATGTATATTCATGCATTTCAGAAAAAGTAGGATAGCGTAATTTCCCATCTTGAAATCTGACCAAAACTTTATTTTTTTGAAATATCAGGATAAAGTCATTTTCAGCGGGTTCAATATCTTTATATTCGTTATGGTAAATATGGGGGTAAATGTCCTGTATCATTATGTATTCTCCTTGATTTTCTGCTGGAATCATAGCTGTTTCTATGATAATATTAAACTTTGTAGGATGCAACTGAATTATTGGGTAAGGAGCTTTTTATGAAATGGATGAAATTCAGGATAAAGACAATTACAGATGCAGAAGATATTATTATCAGCACGCTTTATGACATTGGTTTGGAGGGAGCACAAATTGAGGATAAAGTGCCGCTTACGGCGGCAGAAAAGGAGCAGATGTTTGTAGATATCCTGCCGGACGGACCGGAGGATGACGGGATTGCGTATTTAAGTTTTTTTGTTGAAGAAAAGGATGACGGGAGCCTTGAGGTGAATGGCGAAAAGACAACTGTGGAAGAGGTTCTTTCGAAAGTAAAAGCAGAACTTGAAGAGCTACGTTTCTTTATGGAGATTGGTGAGGGAAGCGTATCCGTTGACGAGACAGAGGATATTGACTGGATTAATAACTGGAAGCAGTACTTTCACCAGTTCACTATCGATGACGTGCTGGTAATTCCTTCCTGGGAGGAGGTAGCACAAGAGGACAAGGATAAAATGATTCTCCATATTGATCCCGGAACAGCATTCGGAACCGGAATGCACGATACTACGCAGCTCTGCATCAGACAGCTACGCAAGTTTATTACCTCTGAGACGGTTCTTCTCGATGTAGGAACAGGGAGCGGTATCCTTGCAATCCTGGCACTGATGTTTGGTGCAAAGAAAGCAATCGGAACAGATCTTGATCCCTGCGCTATAGAGGCTGTCAGGGAAAATAAGGAGGTGAACGGTATCCGACCGGAAGATTTTGAATTACTGATCGGCAACATTATCACCGAAAAGGAAATTCAAGATCAGGTAGGCTACGAATGCTATGATATTGTAGTTGCCAATATTCTTGCCGATGTACTGGTACCTCTTACTCCGGTCATTGTTCATCAGCTTAAAAAGGGCGGTATTTATATTACATCAGGAATCATTGATGATAAAGAAAGTGTTGTTGTGGAAGCTGTCAAGGCAGCAGGACTGGAGTTACTTGAGGTGACTTATCAGGGCGAATGGGTCAGTGTGACAGCGCGAAAAAACAGCTGATCGAGGAGAAGAAAATGTATCATTTTTTTGTAGAACCTTCTCAGATACAAGGTAATAAAATTATCATTACAGGAAAAGACGTTAACCATATTAAAAATGTTCTTCGTATGAAGCCGGGAGAAGAGATTGCTGTCAGTAATGGCCTTGACGGAAAAGAGTATCATTGTGGGATAGCGGAATGGTATGAGGATAGGATTGTCTGTGATCTATTTTTCGTTAAGGAGGAGGGCGTAGAGCTTGCTTCAAAAATTTATCTTTTTCAAGGGCTGCCTAAAGCAGATAAGATGGAACTGATCATTCAGAAGGCAGTGGAACTCGGCGTCTATGAGATCATTCCTGTGGCGTCTAAGCGTGCGGTGGTTAAGCTTGATGCAAAGAAAGCAGAGAGCAAACTTATAAGGTGGCAGGCAATTGCAGAGGCAGCAGCCAAGCAGAGTAAGCGGGGGATCATTCCGAAAATAAAGGAAGTCATGAGCTTTCAGGAGGCAGTTGCTTACAGTAGCTGTGCACAGGTGAAAATCATTCCTTATGAGCTTGCACAGGGTATGGAAAGAACAAAAGAAATAATAAGCGGTATTAGGCCGGGAGAACCGGTAGCAGTCTTTATCGGGCCGGAGGGCGGTTTTGCAGAGGAAGAAATAGAGATGGCAATGCAGGCAGGAATTGAGCCTGTTACTTTGGGACGGCGTATTCTTCGGACAGAGACGGCGGGGATGGCAGTTCTTTCTGTAATAATGTACCATTTAGAGCAATGATCATATAATAATTGTAGAATTATAGGATAAAAATGAACATTCTGTTCAGAAAGGCCGGTAATATGATGGAGGTATATTTAGATAATTCGGCGACTACCAGATGCTTTGACGAAGTAGCGGCCTTGATGACCCGGATCATGTGCGAGGATTATGGAAATCCATCCAGTCTTCACAGGAAGGGTGTTGAGGCAGAAAAATATATTCGTTATGCAAAAGAGGTCATTGCCAAAAATTTAAAGGTAAATGAAAAAGAAATTATTTTTACATCAGGGGGAACTGAGTCGGATAATCTGGCATTACGCGGATGCGCATATGCCAACTGCAGAAGCGGCAGGCATCTGATCACGACACAGATTGAACATCCTGCAATTTTGCAGACGATGAAGCACTTGGAGGAGGAAGGCTTTAAGGTAACGTATCTTCCGGTTGATTCTAAGGGGTGTATCAGATTAGAGGATCTGGAACGTGCAATTACAGGAGAAACCATTCTGGTTTCCATTATGCACACAAATAATGAAGTTGGTTCCCTGCAACCGATTGAGGAAGCAGGAGCGCTGATCAAAAGGATGAACCCCAGGATCCTGTTTCATGTGGATGCCGTACAGGGATATGGAAAATTCAGAATTTATCCTAAAAAGATGAAAATCGATCTTTTGTCTGTAAGTGGTCATAAGATACATGGACCAAAGGGAATTGGTTTTTTGTATATAGATGAAAAAGTCAAGATAAAGCCAATTTTGTTTGGCGGGGGGCAACAGGGAGGCACTCGCTCAGGAACGGAAAATGTTCCGGGCGTGGCAGGACTTGCAAAGGCCGTAGAGATGATCTATCAGAATCTGGATGAGGAAGTCGAGAGACTTTATGAACTGAAAAGGATTTTTGTGGAAGGGGTCAGGAAAATAGATGATGTGATCGTAAACGGACATCCTGATGAAACAGGCGCACCTCATGTAGTCAGTGTTTCCATCCGGGGTGTGCGTAGTGAGGTTCTCCTTCATGCGCTTGAAGATAAGGGAATCTATGTATCAGCCGGAAGTGCCTGTTCGGCGCATAAACCACAGCCGTCGGCAACATTGCAGGCTATGGGAGTTGATCAGGAACTGCTCGGATCCACGATTCGCTTTAGCTTTTCTGTTTTTACCACAATGGAGGAAGTAGGCTATACTTTACAGGCAATGTATGATATAATTCCCATGCTTAGAAAGTATACAAGGAAATAATCGGCGGGGGCTTTGTTCCCTGCCGATAAAAAAAGACTGTCTGCAAATAACCGCGGAAGAAGAATGAGAGGATGCCATGTTTACAGCTTTTTTGATCAAGTATGCCGAAATTGGTGTGAAGGGAAAAAATAAATATCTGTTTGAAGAGGCACTTGCCCAACAGGTTAAATATGCGCTTAAGCGGTGTGAAGGGGAATTTAAGGTTACCAGAACAGAAGGCAGAATTTATGTACATGCACTGTCAGCATTTGATTATGATGAAACAGTGGACAACCTGAGGACTGTTTTTGGCATTTCCGGTATCTGTCCTGTCATTCATGTAGAGGATGAAGGGTTTGAGAAGCTGGCCCAGACGGTAATTGACTATGTGGACAAGGTGTATCCTGATAAAAAGATGACTTTTAAGGTACAGACCAGAAGAGCCAGAAAAAATTATCCAATGAATTCCATGGAATTAAATATGGAGCTGGGGGCAGCTGTGCTGAATGCCTTTCCGGAAATGAAGGTGGATGTACACAAGCCGGATGTGATGCTTCATGTGGAAATACGTGAAAAGATTTATATTTATTCCATAGAGATTCCGGGGCCAGGAGGTATGCCTGTAGGAAGCAACGGAAAGGCAATGCTGCTTTTATCCGGAGGGATTGATTCTCCGGTAGCCGGATATATGATCGCAAAGCGGGGAGTGAAAATAGATGCAGTCTATTTTCATGCACCTCCGTATACCAGTGACCGTGCAAAGCAGAAGGTAATTGATCTCGCCAGACTGGTATCCCGATATGCAGGTCCTGTATATCTGCATATTATTAATTTTACGGATATTCAGCTGTATATTTATGAGAAGTGTCCGCATGAAGAGCTTACAATTATTATGCGAAGATATATGATGAAAATTGCGGAAATGATTGCCAAGAAAACAGAATGTCTGGGACTGATCACGGGAGAGAGCATCGGACAGGTTGCATCACAGACTGTCCAGTCATTGGCAGTCACCAATGAGGTGTGTACGCTTCCGGTGTTCCGTCCGCTGATCGGCTTTGATAAGATGGAGATTGTGGAGGTATCAGAAAAGATTGGGACCTATGAAACTTCCATCCTGCCTTACGAGGACTGTTGTACTATTTTTGTTGCAAAGCATCCCGTTACCAAACCGAACCTGAATGTGATTAAGCGACATGAACAGAATCTGGAGGAAAAGATTGATGAATTGGTGCAGAAGGCACTCGATACGGATGAAATGATCGTGGTGAAATATTAATTGCCTATGAAAAGAACAAAACGCTGACCGTCAGGTCAGCGTTTGAAAATATTTTTCATTAGATCATATAAGGCTTTAATGTCTCTAATACTTCATCAACATTATCTTCTGCATGGATATTTAAATCGATAGGCTTGGATAAATCTAAGCTGAAGATACCCATGATAGATTTAGCATCGATTACATATCTTCCGGATACTAAATCAAAGTCATAATCGAATTTTGTAATATCATTTACAAAAGATTTAACCTTGTCAATAGAATTTAATGAAATCTGAACTGTTTTCATTGTCATTACCTCCTTAAATTTTTCATACCTTCTGCTACTATAGTAATTGGTAAAATCTGAAAAGTCAATGATAAAACACAACAAAAAAAGTGGAGAATAATATGAAAAGTGTAGCATTTCATAATCTTGGATGTAAAGTAAACGGGTACGAAATGGACGTTATGCTACAAATGTTGCGGGAAAAAGGATACCAAGTTGTGCCTTTTGATGCAAAAGCAGACATTTATATCATAAATACGTGCACCGTAACCAATATAGCAGATCGGAAAAGCAGACAGATGCTGCACCGTGCAAAAAAAATGAATCCTGATGCTGTCGTGGTTGCAGTTGGTTGTTATGTACAGGCCGGAAAAGAGGATGCTTTAAAGGACATGAGCATTGATCTTGCCATTGGGAATAACAGAAAGAAGGATCTGATTCCAATCCTGGAAGAATACCTTGCCGAAAGAGATGCGAACAAGATGAACATTGCTGCAGACAAAACTCTTCAGGGAAAGACGATTATTGACATCAATCAGACGCAGGAATATGAGAATATGCAGCTTGCGCATACAGCAGAGCATACCAGGGTTTTTATTAAAATACAGGACGGATGTAATCAATTCTGTTCTTACTGTATTATTCCTTATGCCCGGGGGAGAATCAGAAGCCGCAGTGAAGATGATATTTTAAAAGAAATAGAGGGACTAGCTGCCGGAGGCTACCGGGAGGTTGTTCTTACTGGAATCCATTTAAGTTCTTATGGAATGACGGGAGGAACAGACTTTTCCAAAAGTCTCCTGCTCCCGCTTATTCAGCAGGTTTCGAAGATAGCAGGGATTGAGCGTATCCGTCTTGGATCTTTGGAGCCTCGTATCATTACAACTGAATTTGCAAAGGGCCTTTCAGAAAACAGTAAGGTCTGCCCGCACTTTCATCTATCCCTGCAAAGTGGCAGCAATACGGTACTAAATCGTATGAATAGAAAATACTCTGCGGAAGAATACTATGAAAAGGTATGTATATTGCGGGAGGCTTTTCAAAATCCGGCAATAACCACCGATGTGATTACAGGCTTCCCGGGTGAGACAGACCGGGAGTTTCAGGAGACGAAAGAATTTGTTTCCAAGGTCGGCTTTTATGAGATGCATATTTTTAAATATTCCAAACGCAAAGGAACCCCGGCGGCGTCCATGAAGGGACAGCTTGCGGAATCGATAAAGGCGCAAAGAAGCAATGAACTTCTTGAATTGGAAAAGCAAATGTCCCGAAGGTACAGAGAGGAATTTTTACATAAAAAAGTAGAAGTACTCTTTGAAGAGGAGAAGGAGATAGACGGAAGACAATACCAGATTGGACACACGAGGGAGTATATAAAAGCTGCATATCCGGCACAGAAGAATTTATCGGGACAGATATTAACCGGTGAACCGACACAGCTCCTGGAATCTGATATTTTGCTGTTTCAACCGTAAATACATTGAATTTTGGGACAAAATGGAGTAAGATAAAGACTAATGAATGTTTAGTAAGGGGTATGGTTTATGCAGGATTTAGGAAATACACGTTTTTTTAAAGTAGAGACAGACAAGACAACCGTTAAGGAAATTCTTGCAGAGGTTTACTCTGCATTGACAGAAAAAGGCTATAATCCTGTTAATCAGATTGTAGGATATATTATGTCCGGAGATCCTACTTATATTACCAGCTACAAAAATGCCAGAAGCCTGATCATGAAGGTGGAGAGAGATGAGCTGGTGGAGGAAATGCTGACAGAATATATTAAGAGCAGTCACTGGAAGTAGGAAAGTGGTAACAGTATGCGAATTATGGGATTAGATTTTGGCTCTAAGACGGTGGGTGTTGCAATCAGCGATCCGCTTTTGATTACGGCACAGGGAATAGAAATTATCCGAAGAAAAGAGGAAAATAAACTTCGCCAGACGCTTGCCAGAATTGAAGAACTGATAGAGGAATACGAGGTGAAAGAAATTGTTCTGGGGCTACCCAAGAACATGAATGATACCTTAGGTCCGAGGGTTGATCTGACGCTGGAATTTAAGGAAAAGTTGGAAAGGCGTACAGGGCTGCCCGTACATACATGGGATGAGAGGCTGACTACTGTGTCTGCAGATCGCACAATGATGGAAGCAGGAATACGCAGAGAAAACCGTAAAGAATATGTAGATAAGATTGCAGCAGTGTTGATACTACAAGGTTTTCTGGATTGCAGAGGCAGAAAACAGGGAGAAGAATAATTGGAAAAGATCAAGTTTATGCTGGATACGGAAGAAAGTGTAGAGTTTTATGTACTGGAACAGACCAAGCTGGGTGGAAATCAATATATTTTAGTGACAGACGCCGAGGAAGGGGACGGAGAAGCTTTGATTCTAAAGGAAACCCCGGAGTGCTCCGGACAAACGGAAAGCATTTATGAAATTGTAAGTGATGATACAGAACTGTCAGCAGTAGCAGCAGTGTTTGAGAACCTGATTGAGGATATTGAGCTTTCATAGTCAGTACTGCTTGGAGAGATTATGGCATTTGACAGAGAGGAATTTATTGCATTACTGAAAAGTAAGGGACTAAAGATAACAAACCAGAGATTACTGGTTTTGGAGACATTGGCAGCTTGCCCGGACAGGCATCTGACAGCAGAGGAAATTTATGAGAATATAAAGGCAGATTGCCCGGAGATTGGTCTGGCAACTGTTTATAGAACAATACAGTTACTGCTGGAGCTTCATTTAATTGACCGCATTAACCTGGATGACGGCTTTGTACGCTATGAGATAGGGAACGAGAGAGAGGACGGATCAAAGCATCGTCATCATCATTTAATTTGCCGGAAGTGTGGTAAGGTATTATCCTTCCAGGATGACCTTTTGGAGGAACTTGAGGAAAAAATTGTGAAAACCACAGGCTTTCAGGTAATGGATCATGAAGTGAAACTCTACGGATACTGTAAGGAATGTGGAGGTAGAACTGATTGAAAAAAAATGAACTGAAAAGCAGCTCGGGATTAAAGGTGATTCCACTGGGAGGTCTTGAGCAGATTGGCATGAACATTACTGCCTTTGAATATGAAGACAGTATTGTTGTGGTGGATTGCGGGCTTTCCTTCCCGGAAGATGATATGCTGGGAATTGACCTGGTAATACCGGATGTTACTTATCTGAAGAACAATATTGACAAAGTAAAGGGTTTTGTCATTACGCATGGACATGAGGACCATATCGGAGCCCTTCCTTATGTACTAAGAGAAATTAATATTCCTATTTATGCGACAAAGCTGACGATGGGAATTATAGAAAACAAACTGAAGGAACACAACCTGACTAATAATACAAAGCGAAAGGTGGTCAAGTTCGGACAATCCATCAATTTGGGACAATTTCGCATTGAATTTATTAAAACAAATCACAGTATTGTGGATGCCGCTGCTTTGGCAATCTACTCTCCTGCAGGTATTATAGTGCATACAGGAGATTTTAAGGTAGACTATACGCCGGTATTCGGCGATGCCATTGACTTGCAGCGTTTTGCGGAAATCGGGAAAAAGGGTGTACTGGCATTGATGTGTGATTCTACCAATGCGGAGAGACCCGGTTTTACTGCATCTGAGCGCACGGTGGGGAGAACCTTTGATATTCTTTTCCAGGAACATAAGGATACAAGAATTATTATTGCAACATTTGCATCCAATGTGGACAGGGTACAGCAGATCATCAATACAGCATATAAATTTGGGCGTAAGGTGGTCGTAGAAGGCCGTAGCATGGTAAGTATTATTGAGACGGCAACTAATCTAGGGTATTTAAGTATTCCCGAAAATACATTGATTGATATTGAACAGCTGAAAAACTATCCTGACGAGAAGACGGTAATCATTACTACCGGAAGTCAGGGAGAAAGTATGGCTGCGCTGAGCCGTATGGCAGGAAATAATCACAAGAAAATATCAATTGGACCTACTGATACGGTTATTTTTTCTTCCCATCCGATTCCGGGAAATGAGAAGGCAGTAACGAATGTAATCAATGAACTGCTCCTGAAGGGTGCAGACGTAATCTTTCAGGATGTACATGTATCCGGACACGCCTGCCAGGAGGAAATCAAACTGATCTATACACTGGTGAGGCCGAAATATGCAATTCCTGTTCATGGAGAGTACAAGCATCTCAAGGCACAGGCGAAGATTGCACAGGAACTTGGAATTTCAAAGGAAAATATTTTTATTCTTCATTCGGGAGATGTCCTGGAGCTTTCCGAAGATCAGGCACAGATTATCGGAAAAGTACCTGTTGGGGATATTCTGGTAGATGGACTTGGCGTGGGAGATGTTGGAAATATAGTTCTGCGTGACAGGCAGCATCTGGCAGAAGATGGCATTTTGATCGTTGTGCTGGGATTGGACCGTGCTTCAGATGAGCTGGTGTGTGGGCCGGATATTGTTTCCAGAGGGTTTGTCTATGTAAGGGAATCTGATGAATTGATGGATGAGGCCCGGATTGTAGTGAATGACGCTGTGGAAGGCTGTCTTGACAGAGGTATTGCAGATTGGGGAAAATTGAAAAGCTCTATCAAGGATGCGCTGGGCGATTACGTGTGGAAGAAAACGAAGCGACGTCCGATGATTTTGCCCATCATTATGGAAATATAAGGAGATAGTTACCATGCTGGATAATCGGGTTGAAGCTGCAGCAACAAAATTTGTTAAGTCTATTAAGGAATCAGATACCTATAAGGCATATTATTATCAGCTAGAAAGACTGAAGCGTAATCCTGAGTTGTATGAAAAGGTAAATGAGTTTCGAAAACGCAATTACGAGATACAAAATACCAGCCAGGTAGATGAATTGTTTGATAAGATGGATGCTTTTGAGAAGGAATATGAAAAATTCCGGGAGAATCCGGTTGTGGATGACTTCTTAAGGGCTGAGCTTGCCTTTTGCAGGCTGATGCAGGAGATTTATACCTATATTACGGGAGAACTGGATTTTCAATAGGCTGATACCTGAATGGAGGATTTATGAAAGCAAGATATTTAATAACAGCTGCTGTAGAGACCATTATCAAGGTTGTTGTGCTTGCTGCAGTGGTAGTTTTTATTGTACGCGGGGCTTCAAAAGCATATGATTTTGGATACAGAGTATTTGCAGATGAACCGATATCAGTATCCGGGGGCAGAACGATAACGGTTGGGATTTCTGAAAATATGTCGGTAAAGGATATTGCTCTGATGTTGGAAGAAAAAGGGCTGATCGAGGATGCAGATTTGTTTGTTGTACAGGAATTGCTTTCTGCCTATCATGGAGAATTGCGTCCGGGGATTTATGATCTTGGTACGGATATGACGGCAACGCAGATGATGGAGATTATGTCTGCATCTGGGCAGGAGACGGAAGAGGATAAAATATCGTGATTACAGAGGAAAGAATCAGTACCTTTATTAATTCTTTTGATACAGGCAATACGCCGTTCTTAAATGAACTGGAAAGGTTTGCAATTGAAACCAATGTACCGATCATCAGACCCCAGATGCAGAGCTTTTTAAAGCTGCTTCTTGCTATAAAGCAGCCCAAGCAGATTCTGGAGGTAGGAACGGCCATTGGTTTTTCTGCATTGCTGATGAGTGAATATGGACCGGAGAACTGCAGGATTACTACAATAGAAAAATATGAAAAAAGAATTCCGCTGGCGAAGGAAAACTTTAAGAGGGCAGGAAAGGAAGATCAGATAGTTCTGCTTGAAGGGGATGCTGTTGAAATTTTGAAGAAACTCGATGGACCCTATGATTTCATTTTCATGGATGCAGCCAAAGGGCAGTATATCCATTTCCTTCCGGATATTTTAGATTTAATGCCTATAGGCGGACTTCTTATTTCGGATAATGTGTTGCAGGATGGGGATGTGCTGGAGTCACGTTATGCTGTAACAAGAAGGGATCGCACGATACACAGCAGAATGAGAGAGTATCTTTATGAATTAAAGCATAATGAACAGCTTCAGACGGATATTCTGCCGATTGGTGATGGAGTGACTGTGAGTGTTAAGCTGAAATAATATCTGATCTTGAGAGGAGCATAGTAATAAAAATGCGAAAACCGGAGCTTTTGATACCTGCCAGCTCATTGGAGGTTTTAAAGACAGCGGTACTGTTTGGAGCTGATGCCGTCTACATCGGCGGAGAGGCCTTTGGATTAAGAGCTAAGGCCAAAAATTTTTCAAAAGAAGAGATGAAGCAGGGAATTGAGTTTGCTCATGACCATGGTGTAAGGGTACATGTGACTGCTAATATTCTGGCACATAATGGAGACCTTGATGGTGCAAGAGATTATTTTCGGGAATTGAAGGACATGAGACCGGATGCTCTGATTATAGCCGACCCGGGGATGTTTACACTGGCGAGGGAAATCTGTCCGGAAATTGATATTCATATATCCACCCAGGCAAATAATACCAATTACATGACATATCTTTTCTGGAATAAACTGGGAGCAAAAAGAGTCGTATCTGCCAGAGAGCTTTCCCTAAAGGAAATTAGGGAAATTCGGGAGAAAATACCGGAGGATATGGAAATTGAAAGCTTTATTCATGGGGCCATGTGTATCTCCTATTCGGGAAGATGCCTTCTCAGCAGCTTTTTTACCGGGAGAGATGCCAATCAGGGAGCCTGTACCCATCCCTGCCGATGGAAATATGCTGTAATGGAGGAAAAGCGCCCGGGAGAATATTTTCCGGTTTATGAAAATGATCGGGGAACTTATATTTTTAATTCCAAGGATCTTTGTATGATAGAGCACATACCGGAAATGATTGATGCAGGAATTGATAGCTTCAAAATTGAAGGAAGGATGAAAACAGCACTTTATGTTGCTACGGTTGCAAGAACTTACCGGAAGGCCATTGATGACTATCTGGAATCCGAGGAAAAGTACCGTGCCAATATGGAATGGTATAGGGCAGAAATTGCAAAATGTACCTACAGACAATTTACAACCGGCTTTTATTTTGGGAAACCGGATGAAGATACACAGATTTATGATTCTAATACTTATGTAAATGAATATATTTATCTGGGAATCGTAGAAGAGGTAAAGCCGTATGTGGAAGATACGGCAGAAACCGGTAAGAAGTACTCTACGGTAAGAATCGAACAGAGAAATAAATTCTGCGTGGGGGATGAGATTGAAATTATGAAGCCCGATGGCAGAAACGTGGAAGTAAAGGTACTTTCCATGAAAACGCAGGAGGGGGAAGCGGTGGAAAGCGCTCCCCACCCGCAGCAGATTCTATACGTGGGGCTTAGCGGGCAGGCAAATCAGTTTGATTTGCTCCGTGTGCAGAAGAAAAAGTAAAAAGCGGATTATCAGACAGACTAAGGGAGGAAGTAGGATGAGTGAAGTAATCGGTGTGGAAGAGTTGTTTGGCAGCAAGGTATTTACCAGGGCAGTTATGAAGGAGTGTCTGCCCAAAAATGTGTACAAAGAAGTAATTAAAGTAATGGAGGAAGGCGGAGAATTGACCTTGGCTACCGCTGATGTGGTGGCAAAGGCAATGAAGGACTGGGCAGTTGAAAATGGGGCAACCCATTATACACATTGGTTTCAGCCTCTTACCGGGATTACGGCAGAAAAACATGATTCCTTTGTAACCCATCCGGATGAAAATGGAAAGATGCTAATGGAATTTTCCGGAAAGGAATTAATTAAAGGAGAGCCGGATGCTTCATCTTTTCCTTCAGGCGGTCTCAGGGCTACTTTTGAGGCGAGAGGGTATACCACATGGGATATTACCTCCCCGGCATTTATTAAGGAAACAGCAACAGGTCCTACTCTTTGTATTCCAACGGCTTTCTGTTCCTATAAAGGGGAAGCACTGGATAAAAAAACGCCACTTCTCCGCTCCATGGAGGCTTTGAGCAGGCAGGCGGTCAGAATTGTCCGTCTGTTTGGAAATACACAGGCGAAGAAGGTCATTCCGTCCGTTGGAGCAGAACAGGAATATTTTATTGTGGATCAACAAAAAGCACTGCAAAGAGAGGATATTATTTTTGCGGGAAGAACGCTGTTTGGGGCACCTGCGCCTAAGGGACAGGAAATGGACGATCATTATTTCGGTGTGATCCGGGAACGTATCGGGGCCTATATGCATGATGTGAATATTGAGCTGTGGAAACTGGGTGTAACTGCGAAAACCCAGCATAATGAAGCTGCACCGGCGCAGCATGAACTGGCGCCAATTTATGAATCAGCCAATGTGGCAGTTGATCATAACCAGCTGGTAATGGAGACCTTAAAACGTGTGGCTGGCAAGCATGGGCTGCGTTGTATGCTGCATGAGAAGCCCTTTGCGGGAGTGAATGGCTCCGGTAAGCACAACAACTGGTCTATTACCACAGATAACGGAATGAATCTTTTGGAGCCAGGACAGACACCAAATGAAAATATTCAGTTTTTACTGGTGCTTGCCTGCATTATGAAAGCAGTCGATACGCATGCGGATCTTTTGAGGCAGAGTGCATCTAATGTTGGAAACGATCATAGACTGGGAGGCTATGAAGCCCCTCCTGCCATTATCTCCATTTTCTTAGGAGAACAGCTGGAGGATGTGGTGGAGCAGCTGGTGGAGACCGGAAAAGCGGATTCTCTGAAGGAAGGCGGTGTCCTCAGAACTGGTGTGTCAACGCTTCCTGATTTTGTAAAAGATGCCACTGATCGAAATCGTACTTCACCGTTTGCCTTTACCGGAAATAAATTTGAATTTCGCATGGTTGGAAGTGAGGATTCAATTGGGAGTCCGAACACAACTCTTAATGCGATCGTGGCGGAAGCGTTCTGTGAAGCAGCAGACAGATTGGAGGGTGCAGAAGACTTTGACCTTGCGGTACATGACCTTATTAAGGAATATATGACAAAGCATCAGAGAATTATTTTCAATGGCAACGGTTATGCTCCCGAATGGGTGGAGGAAGCGGCAAGAAGAGGGCTACCCAATATTCCTTCCATGGTAGAGGCTGTTGATGCACTCACTACGAAGAAGGCCATCAATCTGTTTGAAAAGTTTGGAATTTTTACAGAAGCAGAGCTTCGTTCCCGTGCAGAGGTTCTGTATGAAACCTATGCAAAGACCATTAATATTGAGGCTCTTACGATGATCGATATGGCAGATAAGCAGATAATTCCTGCTGTTATGAGATTCAGTAAAAATCTGGCGGACACGGTAGTATCAATTAATGCAGCAGGAGGAGATGCAACGGTTCCGAAGCAGCTTCTGAATACTGTGACAGAAAAGCTGACACAGACAAAGAAGGCTGCAGAGCAGCTTCAGAAGGTAGAAACGGAAGCGTCATCCATGGAGAGAGGAAAAGAGCAGGCATTTTATTATCATGATAAGGTTATGAAAGCTATGAATGCGCTGCGAAAGCCTGCGGATGAGCTTGAAAAACTGGTAGATAAAGAATACTGGCCCTTCCCCACTTATGCAGATCTGCTTTTTGAGGTATAATTTTTTAAAAATAAGGGTTGCATTTTTGAAAAATTTGGTGTATTGTAATGAACTATAGAGGAGATTCCTCGAATAAATGAATAAGAGAAAGAATGAACGAAGGCGTTTACACAGGTAGTGTAACGCCTTTTTTGTATTGCGGGGTTTTCATTATACAAAAGAAATTCATTCTTTTCTCCAAATCTGTGGAAGAGATTTCATGTAAGAAAAAATAAGGAGGAAGAAAGTATGAGTGAAGTGTTAAATGTTGAGGAGATTTTTGGGCAGAATGTTTTTACCCTTGGTAAGATGAAGGAACGTCTGCCGAAGAGCGTGTACAAGGAAGTTAAAACAGTAATGGATAAAGGGGGTGAGCTGTCACTTGCTGCAGCGGATGTCGTTGCTAAGGCAATGAAGGACTGGGCAGTGGAAAATGGCGCAACTCATTATACCCATTGGTTTCAACCGCTTACCGGTATTACTGCAGAAAAACATGACTCTTTTGTATCCCATCCCGATGAGAGCGGCAAGATGATTATGGAGTTTTCCGGAAAAGAACTGATTAAGGGTGAGCCGGATGCATCCTCCTTCCCTTCAGGAGGTCTTCGTGCTACGTTTGAGGCAAGAGGTTATACAGCATGGGATATCACGTCTCCTGCGTTTCTGAAGGAAGATGCTACAGGAGTGATCCTTTGTATTCCTACCGCTTTTTGTTCTTATAAGGGTGAAGCACTTGATAAGAAAACACCGTTGCTTCGTTCCATGGAGGCAGTCAGTGAGCAGGCAGTCCGCATAGTCCGTCTGTTCGGTAATACAGAGGCAACAAAGGTTGTTGCAAGTGTGGGACCTGAGCAGGAATATTTCCTGGTGGACAGGGAGAAATATTTGAAGAGACCTGACTTGATTTTTGCCGGCCGTACCCTGTTTGGTGCGCCTGCTCCAAAAGGACAGGAAATGGAAGACCATTATTTTGGTACGATCCGCGAGCGTATTGGTGCATACATGAAGGACTTGAATATTGAGCTCTGGAAGCTGGGCGTTACTGCAAAAACACAGCATAACGAGGTTGCGCCTGCACAGCATGAACTGGCGCCTATTTATGAGACAGCCAATATTGCAGTTGATCACAATCAGTTGGTTATGGAAACAATGAAAAAGGTTGCCGGACGTCATGGCCTTACGTGTCTGCTTCATGAAAAGCCTTTTGCTGGTGTGAATGGATCTGGTAAGCATAATAACTGGTCACTGACAACCGATAACGGTGTGAACCTTCTGGATCCGGGTGATACACCCAATGAAAATATTCAGTTTCTGCTTGTGCTCGCCTGCATCATTAAAGCAGTCGATGTACATGCGGATCTGCTTCGTCAGAGTGCATCTGATGTTGGAAATGATCACAGACTTGGTGCAAACGAGGCTCCTCCGGCTATCATTTCCATGTTCCTTGGCGAACAGCTTGAGGACGTGGTAAAGCAGTTGGTTGAGACCGGTGAAGCATCCCGTTGTCTGGAAGGTGGAAAGCTTATGACAGGTGTTTCTACACTTCCTGATCTTGCAAAGGATGCAACGGATAGAAACAGAACATCACCATTTGCTTTTACGGGTAATAAGTTTGAATTCCGTATGGTCGGTTCCTCCGATTCCATTGCAAGCCCGAACACGACTTTAAATGCTATTGTTGCAGAGGCTTTCTGTGAAGCGGCAGATATTCTTGAAAAGGCAGATGATTTCGATGTGGCAGTACATGATCTGATCAAGAAATACTTAACAGATCATCAGAGAATCATCTTTAATGGAAACGGTTATTCCGATGAATGGGTTGCTGAGGCAGAAAGAAGAGGTCTTCCCAACATTAAGTCCATGATTGAGGCAGTCGATACGCTGACGACAGACAAAGCAGTGAAACTGTTTGAGAGATTTGGCATTTTCACGGAGGCAGAGCTTGAGTCCCGTGCAGAGGTTCTTTATGAAACCTACGCAAAGAGTATCAATATTGAGGCACTTACCATGATTGATATGGCATCCAAACAGTATATTCCCGCTGTTGTTAAATATACAAAATCTCTTGCTGATACTGTGATTGCAGTAAAGGAGGCAGGTGCTGATGCATCTGCACAGGCAGATCTGCTGAAGGATGTTTCCGAAAAGCTGACAGCAATGAAGGCTGCTCTTGTAAAGCTGGAAGAGGCAGAGGCAAAGGCAAGTGCTATCACAGATGCAAAGGAACAGGCATTCTTCTACAAGGATGTTGTAAAGGCTGCAATGGATGAACTAAGAGCGCCTGTAGATGCTGCAGAAATGCTGGTAGATAAGAAGGTATGGCCTGTACCGACCTATGGCGATTTGATTTTTGAAGTATAAATTTGTTGATAATTACCCTCCTAATTGATTGGTATAAAAATTCCCCGGTTGATGCAACCGGGGAGTTTTTGCATTAATCAACTTTAATTTCCAGATATCCGAGAAGCTTACTCATATCATATTCTGTAATTACACCAAGGTTAGAATCATAAAATTTACCATCATAGTGAACAAGATAGTGACAATAGCGCCCCATCTTTTCCATCATGATGCAGCACTTGGGAAGAGTTGCTTCCTGACCCTCCGTATACATGATAACGTCACTGTGATCAATACCATAATAATTTAATGCAGAAATGACACGCCCCATAGTAGCCTGCCATTCACGGCAATCCATAACGCTGATGACTTCGGCGATGGTAACACCTGCCAGCATGGCAACGCAGGTCTGCCCGCATAATCCGTCTTCTGGCTGAATGATTACATTAATATGATCAATTTTACGAATGGGATTGGAAAAGCTGTAAGGGCTGTTCTGATTCATCTGAATCAGACTGCCGGTAATATGAAGCAGGATCTTGTGCTCCTGATTGATATCAATGTGGGAAACATCTTCTTCCTGTAAATGAATTTTATAATTGCCTTTTTCCTCCGGGAGTAGCTTACAATCAATAATTTTGTTGTCAAGCACCAGATCGGCATTGATGACATCCCGCTGCTTGCATACTTCCCAGACATTAAAAGGAATACGAATAGAATAAATATCTGCTTTCTTTTCGATTTTGCCGTTAAAGAAATACCTCATGAATATACCCTCCTAAAATACCAATAAAACGCATATGTAAACGCTTTCACAATTAAACGATAGCAGATTTCCAGAGTGTTGAAAACTATTTTTTTTACAAAAAACGGAAAGTATTAAAAAAAAAACAGCCTGTCAAAAATGTAACGAACTCACCCATAATTGTATTAAAAAAGGAACAATTTTTCTGAGATATTTTAAAAAAATCCCTTGCCAAGCATATTATAATCATGTATAATACCAAAAGTAATTGATTCATATAGGGCTATCGCCAAACGGTAAGGCAACGGACTCTGACTCCGTCATTTCAAGGTTCGAATCCTTGTAGCCCTGCTTAAAACCTCAGTGGATATCCTGCTGAGGTTTTTTATTGCAAAAATATTAATAAAAGCTAAATATTGTGATGTGTATTGCTTTTTTGTAATAAATGTTGTATGATAGTTTACATAATTTACCATGTTATGGAAATCTACGTTTTATGTTTGATATGGAGGAGAAAAATGAGAAGGGGTAGAATGGTAAAAATTGTAATGTCGATCTGCCTTATGCTGGGAATGATACTGTTCCCCGTAAATCAGAATAAGGTACAGGCGGCGGAAGTTATAGCAACAGTACAGGGAACTGTTATGTCAGGGACGACGGCTGATCTGTTAAAGCTTTCCACGGAAGACGGAAAGATGGAGATTAAGCTGGACAGTGGGACAGATACCAGTGCATGCAAGATTTTGCTCCCAGGTACAAGTATCAGTGTATCAGTATCCCATGGCTCAGACGGATATCTTCATGCAGTTAAAATATCCGGAGATACGAAGACACCTACGATTTCTGTTGATTCATCGTCAACGGCTACAGTGACAGGTACAATAAGTGAAAAAACCAAGGATGATGTTCTGTATGTTAATACCGTTCAGGGGGAAATGCAGATTAAACTTGATACTACCACGAATATGAGCGGATGCTCTATATTGGTGGCAGACAAGACTTATGATATTGTTTGTGCACGTGGCTCAGATGCTTATATGCATGCGATCAGTATTTCCGATGCAGCCTCATCTTCTGTTACAACAGAAACAGTTGATTTATCTCTTACTCCTGCACCGACAGGTTCCATACCCAGTAATGTTACAGTTACATCTGTTACAGGAACTGTAGGCAGTAAAACAAAGGAAGACTTATTGTATTTATCGACCAAAGAGGGAGAGATGCAGTTTGTCATTGACAATAGTACAGACAGCAGAAGCGGAATGTTCCTGATTCCCGGCAGAAGCCTGACAGTTACTTTTTATCATGGCTCAGATGCTTATCTGCATGCGACAAATATTGCGGGTATTAAGACTGGAACGGGATCAGCTAAAGTTGATACTTCTTCTCTTTCAGAGGTTACCGGAACTGTAAATAGCAAATCAACGGAGAGTATGCTTTACCTGGATACCATTTACGGAGAGATGGAATTGAAACTGGATACGGTAAACAGCGTCAGTGGACTTAAGGTTATTGTTAGTGGAAAGAAGCTGAATGTAAGCTGTGCGCGAGGAGATGACGCCTATATGCATGCTGTAGAAATTACGGGGGCATAAAAGATAATTATTAGCAGACCTTAGTGGTAATCACTAAGGTCTTTTCATTTGTGACACAGTTATGTTACAATAATGACTTAATAGGAAAGGGTGGAACAGCTAAATGTACAGTTATCAAGCAAGAATCAGATATAGCGAGATTGATGAAGGCGGAAATTTGCGTCTGGAGACACTTTTAGATTATTTTCAGGATTGTTCTACTTTTCAGTCAGAGGACCTTGGAGTTGGGATTTCCTATTTGAAGGAAAGACATCTGGTCTGGGTATTGTCTTCGTGGCAGATTGTGGTGGAGAGATATCCTTTGCTTGGCGAGAATGTTATCATAGGCACCTCTCCATATGATTTCAAGGGGTTTATGGGATTCAGAAATTTCTGGATGAAGGATGAATCCGGAAATTATCTCGCCCGTGCCAATTCTATCTGGAGTCTCTTGGATACTCAGTCAAACAGACCGGTAAGGCCTCAGGAAGATATGATGAAAAAATATCCGATAGAGCCGAGGATTGAGATGGAGTATGCTTCAAGAAGAATTTCTGTTCCGGAAGAAACTATTATGGGAGATACTGTTCTGATCAAGAAACATCATCTGGATACCAATCATCATGTGAATAACGGTCAGTTTATAAAAATTGCAATGGAGTGTGTGGGAAGCAGTTTCCAGGTTAGACAGCTACGGGCTGAATATAAAAAACAGATGCACCTGGGGGATGTATTGACACCTTATACTGCGTTGACAGAAGAGGGAAAGCATGTGATCGTGCTTAAAGATACCACAGCTGCCATTTGCTGCGTAGTAGAATTGGAAGAAGAAAGGGAAAGGTCATAAAGTGATTCAGTTAGGAAAAAGACAGGAGCTTAAAATAGTCAAAAGAGTAGAGTTTGGCGTTTATCTTGCGGATACGGACAACGCAGAGGAAAGAGTACTTTTACCCGGAAAAGAAGTGCCGGAAGGTACACAGATCGGAGATGTGATTTCCGTATTTATTTACAGGGACTCTAAGGATCGTCTCATTTCGACTACCAGAGAGCCTTTGATTTCTGTAGGACAGACAGCCCTGCTTAGGGTGACGGATGTGGGAAAATATGGAGCTTTTCTTGACTGGAATTTAGAAAAAGATCTGCTTCTGCCGTTTAAGGAGCAGACAACGCAGTTAAAGCCGGGCGATAAATGCCTTGTGGCATTATACATTGATAAAAGCAATCGTCTTTGTACGACAATGAAGGTATACCGTTATCTCAGAACAGACAGTCCATATCAAAAGAATGATATGGTAGAAGGTGTCGTCTATGAAATCAATGAGAAGTTTGGTGTTTTTGTAGCGGTAGATGACTGCTACAGTGGATTGATCCCGGCAAGGGAACCGGCGCAGGGAATCAGGGTATCAGACAGGCTTAAAATGCGGGTGGCTGATGTTCTGGAGGACGGAAAGCTTACACTGAGTATTCGTGATAAAGCCTATATTCAGATGAATAAGGATGCCGATGAAATCATGAAACTAATTGAAAGAAAGGGTGGGAAACTTTCCTTTAATGACAAGGCGGATCCGGAGCTTATCAGATGCGAAACAGGTATGAGTAAAAACGAGTTTAAGAGAGCGGTAGGGAATCTGTACAAGCAGCGTTTGATCATGATTGAGACAGACGGAATCAGAAAGATATAGAAAAGGATAGAAAGATATGAGTGCCAAAAAAGCAAACCATGCGTTCCTGATAACAGTGATATGCTATGTGGGTTGTGCTTATGTGATTGCTTTGTTTTTCCCGGAATTGGGGGAAAACCTGTTATTGGGGAATCTGACCTGTGAATTGGTGGTCACAATGCCAATCCTGCTATTTGCGTTGACATCTAAAGAAAAGCTTTCAGATTTTTTAGGCTTTCGCAAAATAAAAATGAGTACCATAGGAATGACAGCACTTTTTACTTTTTTAAGTATGCCGACAGTTACGCTATTTAATCTGATCTCTCAGTTATGGGTTGAAAATGCTGTGGTATCTATGATGGACAGTTATCAGATTGGACAAATGTCTTTCTGGCAGTTGTCTTTTTCTATGGTAATAATTGCGCCGTTATTTGAAGAGATCGCATGCAGAGGCGCATATTATCACTCCTATCGGAAGGCCGGAAGCAGTTTTGGGGCAATGCTGCTTTCTGCATTCATTTTTGCACTTATGCATATGAATCTGAATCAGGCCATGTATGCTTTTGCGATAGGACTATTGCTTGTCATGCTGGTGGAAGCATCGGGAAGTCTATGGACATCGATCCTTTATCATGCTCTGCTCAATGGAAGCCAGTCTGTAATGATGTATATAATGGTTAAAACGGATCCGACAGTATTTAGCAATCAGGCTCAGGCAGTCAGTACAGATTACTTGCTGTGTGCCATAGGAGTATATTTGATGCTGACAGCGATAACACTTCCTGCTGCGTGGGCAGTGTTGGTCTGGATTTCGAACAATGAAGGAAACAACGGGGCGCTATCCATGCTTTGGACGCATAAAAAAAAGGATAAGACGCTCACCCTATCATTGGTGATTGCACTTATCCTTAGCATACTTGCAATGAGTGGAATCCTATTTGAATGGATCAACAAACTGATTGTCTGGTTGATGGCAATCTAGAAAATACTTTCTAAACAAGCATATCAAAATTACTTCCGATGTGTGGATTCACGGATAGTTCCATAGAGCGATCCATCATTTTAATCAGGCTTGCACCAGCAGTTTCAGAGTTTTCCATTGCCTGATCTAGAACAGCAATTCCAACTTGATTGGTAAGGTTAACCTGTGCAAGAGAAGTTGATAGTTCCGGAATATTCATTTGATCACTCCTTTCCGTATTGGTGATATACACATGAAAACCCAATATCCCTCTGTAACTATTTGGTTTTCTTTGCATTATTATATCATGAATTGGCGGGAAAGGGAATAATGCTAACTTTGCTTACGGTTTTTCTTTTGTGAAGGTTGCATAGAGGAGAAAAGTAGTAAAATATGCCAAAAAGCATGAAAAATATACAAAAACCTCACAAAAACAGGTAGATTTTTTTGTACATTTATATTAAAATAGGAATTGTAGTTTGTAGGGGTTTACATTTAGTAGTGGGAAAAATTGTCTAATTTGCATAGTTTTCATTTTTCCCTAAAGGAGAGGGTTGTATGATTTCAAATCAGATATTACAAAATACGATTGAAGGGCTAAAGGCAATTGCCAGAGTTGACTTTTGTGTAATGGATACAGACGGCAAGGAGGCAGCTTCGACAGCTGCAAATATGTCGGGGTGTGGACCGGAAACGGCAGAGTTTGCAAAATCACCGGCAGATTCTCAGGAAATAAAGGGTTTTCAATACTTTAAGATATTTGATGAGCAGCAGCTGGAATACATATTGGTGGCAGCGGGTACCGGGGAAGATGTGTATATGGTTGGAAAGATGGCTGCATTTCAGATACAAAATCTGCTTGTGGCATACAAGGAACGCTTTGATAAGGATAATTTTATCAAAAACCTTCTCTTGGATAATCTTTTGCTTATTGATATTTACAGTCGGGCAAAAAAGCTTCATATTCAGACAGATGTGAAGAGAGTTGTTATGATTGTTGAAACTGCAAACAACAGGGATAACAATGTTCTTGAAACCATGAGAACTTATTTTGGAAGCAACAGCAAGGATTTTGTGACAGCAGTGGATGAAAATAATGTCATTGTCGTTAAGGATCTTTCTGACGGAGATGGTCGTAAGGAGATAGAGAAGGCCGCAGGAGCCATGGAAAATTTCTTGATTCGAGAGGGAATGACGGGAATTCGTGTTGCTTATGGAACGGTGGTCAAGGAGATTAAGGAAGTCAGTCATTCCTACAAGGAAGCAAAAATGGCTATGGATGTGGGAAAAATCTTTTTTGATGACAGAAATATTATTGCCTATAGTGAACTTGGAATCGGACGTCTGATTTATCAGTTGCCGATTCCTTTGTGCAAGATGTTTATCAAGGAAATTTTTGATGGAAAAAGCCCGGATGATTTTGATGAAGAGACACTTACTACGATTAATAAGTTCTTTGAAAACAGCCTGAATGTGTCTGAAACGTCCAGACAGTTGTTTATACACAGAAATACGTTGGTTTATCGTCTGGACAAGCTTCAGAAAAATACTGGACTTGATCTTAGAGTTTTTGAGGATGCTATTACCTTCCGGATTGCATTAATGGTTGTTAAGTATATGAATTATATGGAAAATCTTGAATATTAACCGGATAATTAAGGATTAAAGCATAGAGGTGGATAACATTGGCGAAAAGTGAAATTAGAGGAAAGAGAAAGAGAAAACAGTTTACGGGGAGTGACGAGATTATTTCCCTGACAAATGTAAGCAAGGCATATGCGACAGGGGCACCGGCACTTAATGGGGTAAATCTGCATATTCAAAAGGGAGAATTTGTATTTATTGTTGGTGACAGCGGATCAGGTAAGTCGACTATGATAAAGCTTCTTCTCAGGGAACTGGTTCCTACCTCCGGTGAGATCAATGTAATGGGATATGATCTGGTACGTATCCGACATAGAAAGATTCCTAAATTCAGAAGAAATCTGGGAATTGTTTTTCAGGACTTCCGTCTTTTGAAGGATCGAAATGTTTATGAAAATGTTGCTTTTGCACAACGCATTGTGCAGGTTCCAAGTAAGGATATTAAAAGAAATGTGCCCAGTATCCTTGCAACAGTTGGGCTTGCCGGGAAGTATAAGGCAAAGCCAAGGCAGCTCTCAGGTGGTGAGCAGCAGAGGGTGGCAATTGCAAGAGCGCTGGTAAATCGCCCCAGCATTCTGCTTGCGGACGAGCCCACTGGAAATCTTGATCCTAAAAATTCATGGGAAATTATGAAGCTTTTGGAGCAGATCAATGAGAACGGAACTACGGTGCTGGTGGTAACTCATAATCGTGAGATAGTCAATGCAATGCAGAAGCGGGTTGTTACCATGAAGAAAGGCGTCATTGTCAGCGACGAAGAAAAGGGTGTTTATATCGATGAGGATTAGTACATTTTTTTATACCATCAAACAGGGCTGCATCAATATATTCAGGAATAAATGGTTTACACTGGCTTCCATAGCTACCATAGGAGCCTGCCTTTTCCTGTTTGGTCTTTTTTATGCCATTATTGCTAACTTTCAAAATATTGTAAAGACTGCGCAGGAGGGAGTTTCTGTTACAGTCTTTTTTGACGAGGGAATCAGCCAGGAGAGAATTGAAGAGATTGGTACTCTCATAGATAAACGACCTGAAGTATCGAAAAAGGAATTTATTTCTGCCGATGAAGCGTGGGAAGGATTTAAGGAGGAATACCTTGGGGAGTATGCAGATGGGTTTACGGAAAATCCGTTGGCAGATTCTGCCAGTTATGAAATATACCTCAATGATGTATCGATGCAGCCTGCATTGGTAACGTATTTGGAGGGAGTGGATGGAATCAGACTGGTTAACAGATCTGAGGTTACTGCTTCGACACTGACAGGTGTGAATGCTCTGATTGCTTATGTATCAGTGGGAATTATTGCAATTCTGTTTGCAGTATCCATTTTCCTGATCAGCAACACGGTCATGATCGGTATTTCTGTCAGAAAAGAGGAAATTTCTATTATGAAATATATCGGAGCCACAGACTTTTTTGTCAGGTCTCCCTTTGTGATCGAAGGTATGCTTATCGGTGCAATCGGTGCGCTGATTCCGGTAGGAATTATTTATGTTCTCTATAACAAGGTGATTGAATATATTATGGTAGAATTTTCCACATTAACACAGCTGTTATCTTTCCTGTCAGTGGACGAGATTTTTGGAATCCTGTTGTCTGTGTCGGTTTTAATGGGTGTGGGAATTGGTTTTCTTGGAAGTATGATTACGGTCAGAAAGCACCTTAGAGTATAGTTGGGGTAAAAATGAAACGATGGAAGAGAGTATTCTGCGTAGTACTTGCTCTTGTATTTGTCAGTGGTGTTGCTTCCCGATATCAGACCACTGCATTTGCCAGTGAACTGACAAATGACAGTATTAAGCAGATGGAAGCTGAAATAGACAAGGCGAAGGAACAGAAAAAGGCTCTGCAGAGTGGACTTACAGATGTAAAAGAACTGAAAAAAGAACTGGAGGAGTCCAGAACCAGTCTTTCGAATTATGTTGCGCAGATGGATGCAAATCTGGTAGCAGTTCAGACAAAGATCGATGAACTGAAAACCCTGATCACGGAGAAGGAAGGGGAAATTGCAGAAAAGACGCAGGAACTGGAGGAAGCAATTGAGGTTCAGCAGAATCAGTATAATGCGATGAAATCCAGAATTAAGTTTATGTATGAGAAGGGAGACAACCTAAGCCTTGAGCTTATCTTCAGTTCAAAAAGCTTTGGAGAAATGCTGAATAAAGCAGAATATATTGAGTCTCTTTCGGCATATGACCGTAAAATGCTGGATGAGTATGTGGAATATGCGGAATATGTAGCGCTCTGCAAAGAGGGACTTGAAGAAGAAAAGGGCGTTCTGGATGAGGCAAAGGCTGCAGCACAGGCGGAAGAAGATGCCTTGAATGAGCTGATTACGGCAAAAGAGCAGGAAATCAGTCAGGTATCTACCGATATTGCAAGCAAGGAGCAGGCAATCAAGGACTATGAGGCAGAGATTGCAGCTGAAAATGAAACAATTAAAGCACTGGAAGCTGCTGTTGCTGAGGAGAGAAAGAAGCTGGCAGCAGAACAGGGGCGTAAATATGATGGCGGTATGTTTACCTGGCCGGCACCTTCCTATACAAGAATATCCGATGATTATGGATATCGGATACATCCCACACTGGGAGTCCAGCAATTCCATAACGGAGTAGATATGGCGGCACCGGGGGGAAGCCCGATTCTGGCTGCCTATGATGGAAAGGTGGTTGCGGCTGATTACAATAGTACTATGGGAAACTATATCATGATCGACCACGGTGATAATCTGTATACGATTTATATGCATGCTTCAGCACTTTATGTTTCCAAGGGAACGGAGGTTTCAAAGGGAGATAAAATTGCTGCTGTCGGGACTACAGGACGATCTACTGGTAATCATCTGCACTTTAGCGTGCGCCTAAACGGAAGCTATGTGAATCCCTGGAGCTATTTGAAATCTTAGGCGGAATGGAGAGTTAAGATTGGATAAGGAATCAGAAGAATTGGAAGGCGTATCTCTGGAACAGGAGAATGCGGTACTCGATAGAGAAGATAGAAAAGTAAGAAAAAATTTCCTGGGCGGCGTTATTTTCGGAATGCTTGTTATGCTTCTGCTATTTACAGGAGTTTATGTGGGGAAAACGGCCTACCAACTGTTTGCGATAAAGCGAACAGGAACTGTAAGTGCAGAAAGTACAGAAGGCATAGCTGATGACGGTGTACTCAGCACAGATACCCTACAAAAAATGAAGACAATAGAAGGTATAGTCGACACCTACTATTATAATTATACGGAAGAAGAAGTGACTGCTGAGACGCTGCAGGATGGTGTTTACCGAGGACTGATGGAAGCTCTGGGAGACCCTTATTCGGAGTATTATTCCGAGGAAGAATTGGAGGATGTGTCAAACAGCAATCAGGGCATCTCCTATGGAATAGGAGCCTATATCTCCTTGAATGAAGAGATGGAAATGGCAATGATCAGTGGTGTCATGGATGATACACCGGCTCAGGAGGCAGGACTTCGGGAAGGCGATATCATTTATGAGGTTGATGGTGAATCTACAAAGGGATTAAGCTTAACTGCCGTAGTCAGCAGGGTAAAGGGAAGAGAGGGGACGACAGTACATTTAAAGATTTACCGGGAAGGTGAAACAGACTATCTGGAAATGGATATTGTAAGAGCCAGACAGATTGAAACGGCTACCGTTTACTGGGGAATGGTGGAGGATTCAGAAATCGGATATCTGCGTATCCGGGAGTTTGATACTGTAACGGTAGATCAGTATACAGAGGCCATGGCAGAATTGAATGAAAACGGAATGAAAGGGCTGATCCTTGACCTTAGAAGTAACCCCGGAGGGGATTTGGATGCAGTTGTAGAGATTGCAAGAAAAATTTTGCCGGAAGGACTTATTGTATATACAGAAGATAAAGATGGAAATAGAAAAGAATATACCTGTGACGGAACGAGAGAGCTTCAGATGCCCCTGGTTGTGTTGGTGAACGGCTATTCGGCAAGTGCATCGGAAATATTGGCAGGTGCCATTCAGGATTATAACAAAGGAACATTGCTCGGAACCCAAACCTTTGGAAAGGGAATTGTCCAGAGAATTTACAGGCTGGAAGATGGCACAGCATTGAGGCTTACCGTAAGTGCTTATTTTACTCCTTCGGGAAGAAATATTCATGGCATAGGGATTGAACCGGATATTGAGCTGGAATATGACTATGATGCTTACGAAGCGGAAGGAACAGACAATCAGGTTGAAAGAGCAATAGAAATATTGGAGAATAAAATCTCATAATACAGAACAAATGTTTGCTATGCGTGTATAGATGTGCTATAATGGGTAAAGCTAATCTATACACGCTTTTATTCGTGTTAAGCAGGAGGCCTCTTTATGGATAAAAAAGATAAACCGGCACGGTTCATTTTGCATTCTGATTATCAACCTACCGGAGACCAGCCGCAGGCAATTAAAGAGCTGGTTGATGGATTCAGGCAGGGAAATCAGTTTCAGACTCTGCTGGGCGTTACCGGTTCCGGAAAGACTTTTACCATGGCTAATGTAATTGCCGCGTTAAATAAGCCGACGTTGGTGATAGCCCACAATAAGACACTTGCAGGGCAGCTATACGGGGAATTTAAAGAATTTTTCCCGGAAAATGCGGTAGAATATTTTGTTTCTTATTATGATTATTATCAGCCGGAGGCATATGTGCCTTCCTCGGATACTTATATAGCGAAGGATTCTTCCGTTAATGATGAGATAGACCGGCTTCGTCTGTCTGCAACGGCTTCTCTTTCCGAGAGAAGGGATGTGGTTGTTGTAGCCAGTGTTTCCTGCATCTATGGATTGGGAAGTCCGGATGATTATCAGGAGATGATTGTATCACTCAGACCCGGAATGGTGAAGGACAGAGATCAGGTACTCAGAGAATTGATTGAGATTAAGTATGACAGGAATGATCTGGATCTTGACAGGGGATGCTTTCGAGTAAGAGGAGATGTGGTTGAAATATATCCGGCACAGGGAGGAGATTACCTGATCCGGGTGGAATTTTTTGGAGATGAAATAGACAGAATTGCATTGACAGATCCTCTTACAGGGCAGGTTCATGCAACATTGGAACATGTGGCAATTTTCCCCGCATCCCATTATGTAGTACCGCAGGAAAAGATTAATCGTGCGTGTAAGGATATTGAGGATGAGCTGGAAGAACGTATTCGCTATTTCAAAAGTGAAGATAAATTGCTGGAGGCACAGAGAATCTCGGAGAGGACGAATTTTGATATTGAGATGCTTCGTGAGACGGGATTCTGCTCTGGGATTGAAAACTATTCCAGGCATCTTTCCGGAATGCAGGCCGGAGCAATGCCCCATACCTTGATGGATTATTTTGGAGATGACTATCTGATTATTATTGATGAATCCCATATGACAATCCCGCAGATCGGAGCGATGTACACAGGAGATCGCAATCGCAAGACAACATTGGTGGATTACGGTTTCCGACTGCCGTCCGCATTGGACAACAGACCCCTTTGCTTCGAAGAGTTTGAGAGACATATCGATCAGATGCTGTTTGTTTCTGCCACACCCTCTGTCTATGAGAGGGAGCATGAGCTGCTGCGCACGGAACAGATTATTCGTCCTACCGGACTGCTTGATCCGGAAATATCCGTGCGTCCTGTAGAAGGTCAGATCGATGATCTGATTGCGGAGGTAAACAGGGAAACGGCTAAGCATAATAAGGTTTTGGTAACAACGCTCACCAAGCGCATGGCAGAGGATCTCACTGACTATATGAGTGATGTGGGAATCAGGGTAAAATATCTTCACTCCGATATTGACACCCTTGAGAGAGCAGAGATTATCCGCGATATGCGTTTGGATGTCTTTGATGTGTTGGTGGGAATCAATCTTTTGAGAGAAGGACTGGATATTCCGGAAATTTCTCTGGTAGCGATACTGGATGCAGATAAGGAAGGTTTTTTGCGCTCAGAAACATCCCTGATCCAGACGATTGGCCGTGCTGCCCGTAATGTAGATGGACATGTGATCATGTATGCAGATCAGATGACGGATTCCATGAAGGCAGCAATTGATGAGACGAACAGACGCCGTGCCATTCAGGAAAAGTATAATGAAGAAAACCATATCACGCCACAGACAATTAAGAAGGCGGTCCGGGATCTGATCAGTATTTCCAAGGTGATCGCCAAGGAGGAGCTTCGCTTTGAAAAGGATCCGGAATCCATGAGCCGGAAAGAGCTTGAAAAGTTGATAGCACAGATTGAAAAGCAGATGAAGAAGGCAGCGGCAGATCTCAACTTTGAGGCAGCAGCAGAGCTGCGGGACAAGATGACTGCGCTTAAGATTAAATTGAAGGAATTGGAAGACGATGAGCGCAAGGAGCAGAGAGCACAAAAACAATAAAGCGGCCGGAGAAAAATCATATCGTAAGAAGAATGTGAGGAAGCATATGAAATTATCAGACAAGCATATAGAAAGCCCCAAAATTCGTCCTAGAGAGTATATTAAGATCAGAGGGGCCAATGAGCATAATTTGAAAAATTTGGATGTGGATATTCCCAGAAATGAACTGGTAGTGCTTACCGGTCTTTCGGGATCCGGTAAATCTTCCTTGGCGTTTGACACCATTTACGCAGAGGGCCAGAGAAGGTACATGGAATCATTGTCCTCCTATGCAAGACAGTTTCTCGGGCAGATGGAAAAGCCCAATGTTGAAAAGATAGAAGGTCTGTCTCCTGCGATTTCCATAGACCAGAAATCAACTAACAGAAATCCTCGTTCTACGGTGGGAACTGTCACAGAAATATATGATTATTTTCGGTTGCTCTATGCAAGAGTTGGAGTACCTCACTGCCCGGAATGCGGAAAGGAAATTAAAAAACAGAGTGTGGATCAGATGGTTGATCAGATTATGGAGCTTCCGGAAGGGTCTAGGATACAGTTACTTGCACCGGTAGTCAGAGGAAGAAAGGGTGAGCATGCCAAGGTTTTCGATCGGGCCAAGAGAAGCGGTTATGTCAGGGTACGTATAGATGGAAATTTATATGAGCTGACAGAGGAAATAAAGCTGGATAAAAATATTAAGCATAATATTGAAATTGTTGTGGACAGACTGGTAATAAAGCCGGGCATCGAGAGAAGACTGACAGATTCTATCGAGAGTGTTCTGGCACTTGCAGAAGGCCTTTTGATGGTAGATGTGATTGATGGGGAAACGATTAATTTCAGCCAAAGTTTTTCCTGCCCGGACTGTGGAGTCAGTATCAGCGAAATAGAACCGCGGAGTTTTTCTTTCAACAATCCCTTCGGTGCCTGCCCGGTTTGCTTTGGTTTAGGTTATAAAATGGAATTTGATCCGGAACTGATGATTCCGGATAAATCCTTAAGCATTAACGAAGGTGCAATTCAGGTTATGGGGTGGCAGTCCTGCAATGAGCAGGGAAGTTTCACCAATGCATTACTTCAGGCACTTTCTAGGGAATATCAGTTTAGTCTGGATACGCCGATACAGGATTATCCGGAGGAAATCTATCAGATGCTGATTCATGGAACGAACGGCAGAGAAGTAAAGGTGCATTATAAAGGACAGCGTGGAGAGGGCGTTTATCCGGTTGCTTTTGAAGGACTGATCCGGAATATGGAAAGAAAATACAGAGAAACCGGTTCGGATGTAATTAAGCAGGAATATGAAACCTTTATGCGTATTACGCCCTGCAAAGAATGTAACGGTATGAGACTGAAGAAGGATTCGCTGGCAGTTACAGTCTGTGATAAGAACATTTATGAAATAACCTCTCTGTCAATCAGAGATTTGCATGCATTCCTGAAGGACATGAAGCTGTCAAAACAGCAGCAGATAATTGGGCAGCAGGTACTCAAGGAGATTAATGCGAGAGTAGGATTTTTGATTGATGTGGGCTTGGATTATCTGTCATTGGCTCGTGCAACGGCAACCTTGTCGGGAGGGGAGGCACAGAGAATTCGCCTTGCAACGCAGATTGGCTCCGGATTGGTAGGCGTATGCTATATTTTAGATGAGCCTAGCATCGGATTGCACCAGAAAGATAATGATAAGCTTCTGAACACTTTGAAAAATCTCAGGGATATGGGTAATACGCTGATAGTGGTAGAACATGATGAAGATACTATGCTGGAGGCGGACCATATCGTGGATATTGGTCCGGGTGCGGGTTCTCACGGTGGACAGGTCATTGCACAGGGGACCGCAAAAGAGATTATGGAGGTGGAGGAATCCATTACCGGTCAATACTTAAGCGGAAAGTTACAGGTGCCTGTTCCAAAGACACGTCGAAAGCCAAAGGGATGGCTCACGATCACAGGCGCAAAAGAGAATAATTTGAAGGATATTACCGTAAAAATTCCCACCGGAGTTCTTACCTGCGTCACCGGTGTATCCGGCTCCGGTAAGAGCTCTCTGGTGAATGAAATTCTTTATAAGAGACTTGCTAGAGATTTGAATCGGGCAAGGACAATTCCCGGGAAGCATAAAGATATCACGGGGATCAAAAAACTGGATAAAGTCATTGATATTGATCAATCACCGATTGGAAGGACACCCAGATCCAATCCGGCAACCTACACAGGTGTGTTTGATATGATAAGGGATCTATTTGCGGGAACACCCGATGCGAAAGCAAAAGGCTATAAGAAGGGACGTTTCAGTTTCAATGTAAAAGGTGGTAGGTGCGAGGCTTGTGGCGGAGATGGAATCATTAAGATTGAAATGCATTTTCTCCCGGATGTTTATGTACCCTGTGAGGTTTGCGGCGGCAAGCGATATAACAGAGAGACGCTGGAAGTAAAATATAAAGGAAAGAGCATCTATGATGTACTTGATATGACAGTGGAGGAGGCAGTTCCTTTCTTTGAGAATCTGCCGTCAATCCGACGAAAAATAGAAACCTTAAATGATGTTGGGCTTTCTTATGTGAAGCTGGGACAGCCTTCTACTACCTTGTCCGGTGGAGAAGCGCAGAGAATTAAGCTGGCTACTGAGTTGAGCAAACGAAGCACGGGAAACACAATTTATATTCTGGATGAGCCCACCACCGGACTTCATTTTGCAGATGTGCATAAGCTGGTAGATATTTTGCACAGACTGGCTGACAGCGGAAACACGGTAGTTGTAATTGAACATAACCTGGACGTGATCAAGACGGCAGACTACATTATCGACATGGGACCTGACGGCGGAGACAGAGGAGGACAGGTGGTTGCCTGCGGAACACCGGAGGAGGTTGCAGAGGCAGAAGGTTCTTATACCGGAAAATATGTAAAAAAAATGTTGCGCAGGTATAAAGAAAATCAAAATAAATACCGATAAAAAATACAAGCATGGACGCAGATTTTAAGGCGGATGGAACCGTTTTTAATGTTGCGTCCTTTTTTTGTTAATTTTTTATGAAATCCCTTTGAAAAAGTATTTCTATCGGTTATAATATTTTTGTATGCGTCTGATTATACGAAATTATTATATTAGAAATAGAGAACTTATAGAAAGGGGTACATGGCATGCAGTACACAGATATCGGAATCGATTTAGGAACCGCTAGTATATTGGTTTACATCAGAGGGAGAGGCGTTGTTTTAAAGGAACCCTCGGTTGTAGCTTTTGATAGAGATACCAACAAGATTAAAGCAATCGGAGAGGATGCAAGACTGATGTTGGGAAGAACACCCGGCAATATTGTAGCTGTTCGCCCTTTACGTCAGGGTGTTATTTCTGACTATCGAGTCACCGAGCAGATGATGAAATATTTCATTCAGAAAGCGTTGGGAAAGAAAACCTTCCGGAAGCCCAGGATTGCGGTATGTGTACCCAGTGGTGTTACGGAGGTAGAGAAGAAAGCGGTAGAGGATGCGACCCTTCAGGCAGGAGCCAGAGAGGTTTCCATTATAGAGGAACCCATTGCAGCAGCCATTGGTGCAGGAATTGATATTTCAAAGCCCTGCGGAAATATGATTGTCGATATCGGAGGCGGTACCTCTGATATTGCGGTTATTTCTCTTGGTGGAACAGTTGTCAGCGCTTCCATAAAGATTGCCGGGGATGATTTTGACGAAGCACTGGTAAGGTATATGCGTAAAAAGCATAATCTTCTGATTGGAGAAAGAACGGCAGAGGATATTAAGATTAAGATTGGTTCGGCTTTTAAGCGTTCTGAGGTGGATTATATGGATGTGAGAGGCCGTAACCTTGTAACAGGTCTACCGAAGACGATTAAGGTTTCTTCGGAGGAGACGGAAGAAGCATTAAAAGAAACCACAGCGCAGATTATTGAGACGATTCACAGTGTTCTGGAAAAAACGCCCCCTGAGCTTGCGGCTGATATTGCAGACAGAGGTATTGTCCTTACCGGTGGTGGTAGTCTTCTGCGAGGACTGGAGGATCTGATTGCTGAGAAAACGGGAATCAACACGATGACGGCAGAGGATCCGATGACTGCGGTTGCAATCGGAACGGGGAAATATGTAGAGTTTTTGGCCGGCTATAAGGATGAGTAAACGATAGGGAAGCTGTAGGGAAGAAGGGTGTCTTATGGTAAAGGGACTGTATACTGCCTATACAGGCATGGTAAATGAACAGCATAGGATGGATGTGCTTACCAACAATCTTGCAAATGCAGATACGAACGGATATAAGAAGGAGGGAGCCACAAGTCAGTCCTTTGATTCTGTTCTGGCATATAAGATCAAAGACGTAACGGAAGGTTATCCGTTGGCAAAGAGGCTTGGTGTAAATAATCCGGGTGTTAAGATTGGTGAGGGCTATACAGACTTTTCGCAAGGCCCCCTTAAGACAACAAACAATACCTTTGATCTGGCATTAAGTGATCAGGGCTTTTTTGCAGTTGAATTTACAAATAAGAATGGCGAAAAATCAACAAAGTATACCAGAGACGGCAATTTTACCCTGACACAGGAAGGCTATCTCGTGACACAGGATGGAGACTTTGTGCTGGATAAAAGCGGACAACATATTAAAATTGATTCGGTTAAGTCTACAACAATCAACAGAAGTGGGCAGATCCTGCAGGATGACAAAGTCGTTGCGACGATTCAGGTCACTGATTTTGAGGATTATAATTATCTGGAGCGATATGGTGAAAATTATTATCAGCCTGTAGAAGGCGCTAAAGAAAAAGAGTCTGCAGCGCAGATTTACTCCGGTTATCTGGAGACTTCCAATATTTCAGTGGTGACAGAGATGGTCAACATGATTACAGTTTCCAGAGCATATGAAAGTAATCAAAAGGTAATTACGACCTATGACGGTACACTTGATATTGCGGCAAACCAGCTTGGAAGGATTTAGGAGGTAGCATATGGTTAGAAGTTTATGGAGCGCAGCTACGGGCATGAATGCCCAGCAGACAAATGTAGATACCATCGCAAACAATCTGGCAAATGTAAATACTGTCGGATATAAGGCACAGGCGGCACAGTTTAAGTCCCTGCTTTATCAGACGCTTCAGACAGCAACAACTACGGCAAATGGAGACCCTAAGCCCACAAGCTCCCAGGTTGGACTTGGTGTGAGAAACTCTTCCATTAATTCGATTTTTACACAAGGAAGCCTTCTTTCATCAGAGAGTGATACCGCTTTTGCAATTGAGGGGGACGGATACTTCGCAGTTCGTGGAAGCGATGGAAATACATATTATACAAGAAACGGTGATTTTACCTGGGCAACCAATAGTGGAGGCGGGGTGATCCTGACAAATCAGGATGGTCTTCCTGTTCTCAGTTCTACGGGAAGAACGATTACTCTGAATTCCAACTACGTTACCAGTAAAGTAACGATTACCGGTGACGGTACAATCTGTTACCCAGATGCACAGAATAATCCGAGATCTCTTGGAGTTACCATAGGATTATATCAGTTTAATAATCCTGGCGGTCTGGTGCGCAAGGGAGATACTCTTTGGGAAGCATCTGCTGCAAGTGGAACTGTCATGAATGAAGCAACGAACAGGAATCTGACCAAAAGCAGGGTCGTTCAGGGGTATCTGGAGGGATCTAATGTCCAGGTTGCAGATGAAATGGTGAACCTGATCGTAGCACAGCGTGCATATGAAATGAATTCAAAAGCAATCACAACTACAGATGAAATGATGCAGACAGCCAATAACCTGAAGAGATAATGAAAGGTACTTCGCGGTTGAATGTTAGTTTAAGAGAGAGGAACAGGCTATGGATATTGGTGGAATTTCTTCTTTATATACGGATTATGTGCAGAATCAGAATACAGAGGAAACAAAGCTGAAGGAAAAACTTGACAGCACTGACTATTCACAGGCAACAGATGATGAATTGCTTGATGCCTGTAAGCAGTTTGAAGCCTATTTTCTGGAACAGGTATTCAAGGAAATGGAGAAAACCGTAGACTGTGTGAAGGGCGAAGAGGATAGCGATCCGAATGATAATCTGGTAGATTATTTTAAGGATTCTGCAATTCAGAAGCTGGCATCAACCTCCACAGAAACGCAGGGACTTGGGCTTGCACAAATGCTATATGAGCAGATGAAACGGAATTACGGGCTTTAGAGCTTATACAATTATAGAGAATCATAGGGCTGCCATTATGAGACGGGAGACCGTCTTGTTTGGCAGCCTTTTTATGAGATAAGCAGGAGGTTTGTTTTGGAAACAGTCAGGGGATATGTGGATCATATCATTTATCAGAATAGAGAAAACGGTTATACGGTTCTTTCATTCGTCACGGAGGGAGATGAATTAGTCTGCGTAGGAAATTTCCAGTCTGTTGAAGCAGGAGAAACCCTGGAGCTTACCGGAAATTATGTAGAGCATCCGGTCTATGGACACCAATTAAAAGTAGAGAAATATTGTATATCCATACCGGATGATGCAGTAAGTATGGAGCGATATCTGGGCTCCGGTGCAATCAAAGGAATTGGGGAAACACTTGCTTCCAGAATTGTTAAAAAGTTTGGAAATGAAACCTTTAGAATCATTGAGGAAGAACCGGAGAGGCTTGCAGAGGTTAAGGGGATCAGCGAACGCAAGGCACAGGAAATTGCAGAACAGATCATTGATAAAAAGGATATGAGAGAGGCTTTCCTGTTTTTACAAAAATATGGTATTTCCAATACACTTGCCATAAAAATATATAACCGTTATGGTATGAATCTATACAGCGTCATGCAGGAAAACCCTTACCGCCTTGCAGAGGATATCGATGGAGTTGGTTTTCGGATCGCGGATGAAATTGCAACCAGAATCGGTATACACACAGATTCTGATTACCGAATTCGGAGCGGTATTTTATATACACTTTTACAGGCAACGGCAGAAGGACATACCTATCTGCCGGCAGACGTGTTAAAGGAACATACATCCTTGCTTCTCGGGGTGGCAAAAGAGGCTATAGAGCCTCAGATATCCAATCTTGCTGTGGAAAAAAAGCTTGTAATTAAATTAAAAGGAGAGGAGAAAAGAGTATATTCCCTGCCTTATTATTATGCCGAGTTAAGCTGTGCCCGGATGCTCCATGATCTGAATGTAAAAGCGACAGAGGATCTTTTGCCGATACAGGAAGAAAAAGTCAGAACCCTTCTTCGGAGTTTGGAAGAGGAACAGGACATAGAGCTGGATGAATTGCAGAAACAGGCGGTATTGGAAAGCGTGAAATCCGGGCTGATGATTTTGTCGGGCGGTCCGGGTACGGGGAAGACCACCACGATCAATACCATCATTCGTTATTTTGAAATGGAAGGAATGGATATTCTGCTGGCAGCACCGACGGGGAGGGCGGCAAAAAGAATGACGGAGGCCACGGGTTATGAAGCACGTACCATTCATCGATTGCTTGAAATCAACGGAGCGGTAGAAGAGGGAAGAAATGCACAATTTGAAAGAAATGAAGAAAATCCACTGGAAGCAGACGTTATTATTATTGATGAAATGTCTATGGTAGATATTCATTTGTTTCGAGCACTGTTAAGCGCAATCAGTGTGGGAACCAGACTGATCATGGTTGGGGATGTGGATCAGCTTCCGAGTGTGGGACCGGGGCAGGTTCTACAGGATCTGATCGATAGTCAGGCTTTTCCAGTAGTGATTTTGAAAAAGATTTTTCGCCAGGCCGGTGAAAGTGATATTGTGGTCAATGCGCATAAGATCAATCGAGGAGAACAGATCGAACTGAATAATAAAAGCAGAGATTTTTTCTTTTTAGAGAGAAGCGACGTAAATGTGATCTATAAACACATGATTCAGCTTATCCGGGAAAAAATGCCGCCTTATGTGGAGGCGAAGCCTTACGATATCCAGGTGCTGACTCCAATGCGAAAAGGGAATCTAGGTGCAATTGTTTTAAATGAGATTCTTCAGAAATATTTAAATCCTCCTTCACCGGATAAAAAGGAGTATTTTGCAGGAGAACGCCTTTTCCGCGAGGGAGACAAAGTCATGCAGATCAAGAACAATTATCAGATCACCTGGGAAATATTAAGCAAATACAGAATACCGATTGATAAAGGTACGGGGATTTTTAACGGCGATATGGGAATTGTGGCAGATATTAATGAGACAGCACAGCTCCTTACTGTGGAATTTGATGAGCATCGGCGGGTGGAATATCCTTTTTCACAGTTGGATGAACTTGAACTTGCCTATGCAATCACCATACACAAATCCCAGGGAAGTGAGTATCCGGCAGTCATTTTGCCACTTCTGGCAGGCCCCCAAATGCTGTTTAACAGAAATCTTTTATATACAGCAGTAACAAGAGCAAGAAAATGTGTCACCATACTGGGAAGCAGCAAGACCTTGCAGGAGATGATCAAGAACGAAAGACATCACAGGCGCTATACCAGTTTGAATGACAGAATCAGAGAGGTTGGGGAAACGGAGGCGGGATGGCAGTAAAAATGGATCCATTCATTCTTTTGTTCCCGGGTAGATGCGTGGTCTGCGATGAGATCGTGAATCGCCCAGGGGAGCATGTTTGTGACAGTTGTAAAAAAAGAATCATATACATCAAGGAACCATTTTGCATGAAATGCGGTAAGCAGCTGAAAAGAGATGAGAAGGAATACTGCGACGACTGCGGGAAAAGAACACACCTGTATGTGCAAGGGGCAGCACTTTATGATTACGGAAGTATGTCGGATTCGGTCTTTCGGTTTAAATATGCGGGAAGAATGGAATATGCAGCTTTTTATGGGAAAGATTTATATGAAAAAAAGAAGAGCTGGCTTAGAATGGTAGATCCTGATGCATTGGTACCTGTACCAATTCATTCCTCACGTATGAGAAAAAGGGGATATAATCAGTCGGAACTGATTGCGAGAGAACTTTCAAGACATTCCGGAATACCACTAAACACAAAATTGATACAGAGAGTAAAAAGAACACAGCCCCTTAAAAACCTGACCCATACAGAAAGGCAAAATAATTTGAAAAGGGCTTTTAAAATCCGGCAAAATGATGTAAAATTAAATACGATTGTTATTATTGACGATATCTATACTACAGGCAGTACGATTGACGCAATGACCGGTGTTTTAAAAGAAGCCGGCATTAAAAAAGTATTTTTTTTGTCATTAACCATCGGGCGGGGAATGTAGATCCAGGAGGTATAAATTATGAATGTACGTAATTGTAGAAAATGTGGCAGGATTTTCAACTATGTGGCAGGACCCATTATGTGCCCTAAATGCAGAGAAGAACAGGAGTCTAAATTTCAAGAGGTTAAGAAATATGTACAGGAACATCATGGAGCAGATATTCATGAGGTTTCAACCGAATGTGATGTTGATACAAGTCAGATTCATCAGTGGATTCGGGAGGAACGTCTGCAGTTTGCGGATGACTCACCGATCAGAATCCCTTGTGAGAGCTGCGGTGCAATGATTCGTGCCGGGCGTTTTTGTGAAAAATGTAAAATGGATATGGCAAATGGATTTAAAAGCGTAATGGGGCAGAACAAGGCTCCGGAGCCTGAAAAGAAGGTTACGACAGCCAGAGATAAGGACAGAATGCGTTATCTTTAGGTGAATGGGCGGCAGTAAATAGTAAGAGCTGCGGCTGAAAGGTAAATATATGATAAATGAAGAAAAAGTCATTCTTATGACAAAGATGGCTTCCTATGAAGGGCATGAGGGGAAAAAGGATATTTCTATCACGCACTATTTCAGGGGAGACTATATCGGGTTTCAGGTTTTGAAATCAGTGATTGCGGCTACGATATCTTTTTTGGCAGTATTTGCGGTGTATGTTCTATATCACTTTGAGGATTTTATGCAAGACATTTATAAAATGGATTTGCTGAAATTCGGCAAAAGTGTGATTATTCTATATTTATGCGTCGTAGGAGCGTACGGCGTTATTTCTTATGTGGTTTTTGCAAGTAGATATAATAAAGCCAGAAAGAGCCTGAGACATTACTACGACAATTTAAAAAAATTAGCAAATATGTATGATAAATGATGAGGAAGTTCCTATGACAACATTACTAGTTGTAAAACAGTATATTAAGAATTTTATTAGCAAATATGAGGTTTATCTCAAACCGTTGATGAAATTGATTCTTGCGCTTGCCTCTCTTATGATGATTAACAGTAAGATTGGTTATATGCACAGATTAGACAATATTTCTATTGTGCTTATCGTTGCATTGATGTGCTCGTTCATGCCAATGAATTTCATTATTTTTGTGGCGGCAGTATTTACGGTGTTACATTTATATGCATTATCATTGGAGTGTGCGGCAATTGCGCTGGTGCTGTTTCTGGTGCTGTTCCTTCTGTACTTCAGATTTTCTCCGAAGGATACTTTGGTTGTGCTGCTTACGCCGATGTGCTTTGTGCTGAAAATCCCATATGCTGTTCCGCTTACAATGGGATTGATCGGAACACCGGCTTCAGCGATCTCTGTTGGGTGCGGGGTAATTGTAAGCTATCTGATCAGTTATATTGCTGACAGCGCAACAGCACTTTCCGGTATGGACACGGAAGACATCATTACAAAAGTGAGATATATCGTGGATGGTCTGTTGAACAATAAGGAAATGCTTCTGACAATTTTTGCATTTGCAGTGACTATCGTGATTGTTTATCTGATCAAACGGATGTCAATTAATTATGCATGGACGATTGCAATGATTGCGGGGGCAATTGTGGACGTCATGATTCTGCTTGTCGGAGACCTGATGTTTGACACGAATGTTTCCATTATTGGAATAATCATTGGAACAGTTTTTTCCATGCTGATTGCCAAGGTGGTTGAATTCTTTGCTTTCCACGTGGACTATAGCAGAGTAGAAAAGGTTCAGTTTGAAGATGATGAATATTACTATTATGTCAAAGCAGTTCCAAAGATTACTGTGGCAACGCCGTCAAAGACGGTAAAGAGAATTAATACGCCTAAAAAGAGATATTCAGGCGGACAGTCAAGAAGATAGAAAAAAGGATTACTAAATGTTACGTGGTTTGGAAATCGTGGAAACATACCTGTCAAGAGTGTCAGGTATCAGATGGGCAGATATTGTAGAGATTATTATTCTCTCTTTTCTGTTGTACCACATTCTGGTGTGGATCAAAAATACAAGAGCCTGGTCTCTGCTAAAGGGAATTCTTGTCATTGCAGCCTTTGTTTTGCTGGCTGCCTATTTTGAGATGAATACCATTTTGTGGATTGTCAATAATATGTTTAGTGTTGCCGTAACGGCAATTATTGTTATTTTGCAGCCGGAACTCCGCAAAGCTGTAGAGGAACTCGGACGAAAAAATCTAATCAGCTCCATTGTACCGTTTGAATTGGGAAAAAATCCCGGAGAAGGAAGATTTTCAGATAAGACGATCAATGAAATAGCTAAAGCATGTGTGGAAATGGGCAAGGTGAAGACCGGTGCCCTTATTGTTGTGCAGCAGGATCAGCCTCTGGACGAATACGAGAGAACGGGAATCGATGTGGACGGAATCGTTACGAGCCAGCTTCTCATTAACATTTTTGAGCATAATACACCGCTTCATGATGGTGCAGTGATTGTAAGAGGTAATCGTATTACTGCTGCAACCTGTTATTTACCTCTATCGGATAACATGACACTTAGCAAGGATCTGGGAACCAGACACAGAGCGGGAGTAGGAATTTCCGAGGTGACGGATTCCCTGACAGTTATCGTCTCGGAGGAAACCGGAAAAATCAGTGTAGCATTTGAAGGGAAATTGGAAAGAGGTTTAAGCGGAGAAGAATTAAAAGAGAAATTGAAGACAATACAGAATAAGCCGGAGGAGGAGAATCGGAAAAGAATTCTGTGGAAAGGACGGTTCAAAGGTGAAAAATAAGTTGACCCATAATATTGGACTGAAGCTTGCATCTGTCTTTTTTGCAGTGATACTTTGGCTGGTTGTTACCAGTGTGAATAATCCGACGGTATCAGAACCCTACTATAATATACCGGTTAAGCTGGTTAATACGGAATTGATCACAGATTCCGGCCAGGTATATGAGGTTCTTGACGGGACGGATGTAATTAGTAAGGTTACAGTTCGTGCACCTCATTCGGTAATCAGCGAGCTGAAAACGGAAAATATTATCGCAGTAGCAGATGTCAGTGAGCTCAGCAGTCTGGATACCATAGCCATTAAATTGTCAACGGATATTTATTCCAATAATATCAGCAGCATTACCGGAAGCATTGATATGGTAAAGCTGAAAATTGAAAATAAAAAGAGCAAAGCGTTACCTTTGAAATCAACAGTATCGGGTCAGGTAACATCCGGTTATATGGTAGGAGATATTACGCCGGATCAGAATCTTGTCAGAATTTCGGGTCCGGAGTCAGTTGTTGATCAGATTACTAAGGCAGTTGTGGATGTTGATGTGACAGGCATGACCAGTGACATTGTGACTAATGCAGAGATTAAGCTGTATGATGCAGAGGACAATATTGTAGACTCAAAGAATATTACCCAGAATATTAAGACAGTAGGGGTACAGGTCAATATTTGGCAGACGGCTACAGTGCCCGTGAATTTCAGTGTGAGTGGAACTCCGGCAGCAGGATACCAGGCAACAGGCGAAATTGAGGGGAGCGGAGAGACTGTGGTGATTGCCGGCAGAGTAAGTGCTATCAGAAACATTACAGAGATAAGTATTCCGGAAGAAGCCCTGGATATCACAGATCAGACACAGGACTATACAACCGAGGTGGATATCAGACAGTATCTGCCGGATAATGTTTACCTGGCAAATTCGCAGGATGCGATTAAAACAGTGACAGTTCGTATTGAAGGAGAGATTTCGAAAAAACTGGAAATCAGATCAGGTAAAGTTCAGATCATTAATCTCCCGGACGGCTATGATGCTAGTATTTCCGGGCTGGAAGAAACCTTTATGATAGAGGTGATCGGACTTTCCAGAGATGTTGCAACCCTGCAGGCATCCAATATCAGTGGTACTGTGGATATTCTGGATTTCACACAGGAAAGAGGTATGACAGATCCGGAGCCGGGATTCTATACGGTTGAGGTCGACTTTGGTCTGCCGGACAATGTGACTTTGCTGGAGCCGGTGACAGTAACTTTGCATATATCAAAATCAGAGGAGGAGTGATAGATAAATGAGCAGATTGTTTGGTACGGATGGCGTGAGAGGTGTGGCAAATGATGAACTGACTCCCCTGTTGGCAATGCAGCTTGGGCAGGCAGGTGCCTATGTACTTACCAAAGAAAATATGCATAAGCCAACGATCATGGTTGGCTGTGATACCAGAATATCGGGAGATATGCTTGCCAATGCATTAATGGCAGGTATTTGCTCTGTAGGAGCCAATGCGGTTTATGTAGGTGTAATCCCAACTCCAGCAGTTGCTTATCTTACACGCAAGTATAAGGTGGATGCCGGTGTTGTTATTTCTGCATCTCATAATCCTGTTGAGTTTAACGGAATCAAGTTTTTTGACGGGAACGGCTATAAGTTGCCTGATGCATTGGAGGATGAGATAGAATCCATTATCAAGAACGGAATGGCAGGAATTAAGTTTCCGATTGGTGCTAATGTGGGAAAGATTAAATATCGCACAGATGCCAGAGAGGAATATATTAACCATTCTATTCAGTCAGTAAATGTAGACTTGACAGGCCTTAAGATAGTGGTGGACTGTGCAGAAGGAGCTTCCTATTACACTTCTGTAGAAGCTCTCAAAGAGCTTGGCGCGAATATTGTAGCCATTCATAATATGCCTGATGGCACCAATATTAATGCAAACTGCGGTTCTACCCATATGCAGGAATTGAGGGCAAGAGTTGTCTATGAAAAAGCAAATGTAGGGCTTGCCTTTGACGGTGATGCCGACAGGCTTCTTGCGGTTGATGAGCTCGGAAATGTGGTGGACGGAGATCAAATCATGGCGATCGTCGGAAACCATATGAAGGAAAACGGAGAGCTTGCAAACGACACTATTGTTGCTACTGTAATGAGCAACCTGGGTTTCTTCCTGATGGCAGAAAAGAATGGTATTCAGATGGAACAAACGAAGGTTGGAGACAGATATGTTCTTGAAAGAATGAAGGAGATTGGGGCAAGTCTTGGCGGAGAGCAGTCGGGACACATTATTTTCCTGAAGGAAAATACAACCGGTGACGGTCTCTTAAGTGCGCTGCATCTTTTAAAGGTCATGGTTGAAACCGGGAAGACCCTTTCAGAGCTTGCAACGGTTATGGAAGTCTTGCCTCAGGCACTTGTCAATGCAAAAGTACCTAACCATAAGAAGGAAAAATATATGGAATATCCGGAGATTGCAGATGCGATCCAGAAGCTTACGGATAAATTTGCCGGTGAAGGAAGAGTGCTGATCCGTCCTTCAGGAACGGAGCCTCTTGTACGTGTTATGATTGAAGGCAAGGATCAAAAGATGATAGAGAATGATGCAAGAGAGCTTGCAGACTTAATTCAAAATATTATGCTGTAGAACGTGTGATTGGAGGGAAACATTATGGTAAGGCAGAAGGTAGTTATTAAGAACCCTACGGGACTTCATTTAAGACCTGCCGGCATTTTGTGCAAGGAAGCAATGCAGTTTAAGTCATTGATTACTTTTACATTCAAGGAGAACACTGCAAATGCAAAAAGTGTGCTGAGTGTTTTGGGAGCCTGCGTGAAATGCGGTGACGAGATTGAATTTTGCTGTGAAGGTGTCGATGAGGAGGAAGCTCTTCAGGCGCTGGTAAAAGCAATTGAAAACGGATTAGGAGAATAATCTGAAAGAGGAAAAGAAATGTTGAACTATAAGCGTTACAGAAAAAATCCGGTAGTAGACTATCCGGAGAGAGAATGGCCGGGTAAGGAGATTGAAAAAGCCCCTATCTGGTGTAGTGTGGATCTTCGTGATGGAAACCAGGCATTGATTGATCCCATGGTGGTCAGTGAGAAGATTGAAATGTTTCAATATCTGATTAAGCTGGGATTTAAAGAGATTGAAATTGGATTTCCTGCTGCCAGTCAGATTGAGTTTGATTTTCTGCGTCAGCTTATTGAACGTAAAATGATTCCCGATGATGTGAGAGTACAGGTGCTGACACAATGTCGTGAAGAACTGATTGATCGTACCTTTGAGTCGATTGAAGGCTGTAAGGAAGCGATTGTCCATATCTATAATTCCACCTCAACACTTCAGAGAGATGTGGTGTTCGGCATGAGCCGTGAGGAGATTATTGACATTGCAGTAAAGGGTACATTGATGGTGAAG